>Ga0123335_1001052_pt1 | contig 46136 bp, 36 predicted proteins | sample BiotimSIPDNA_2_FD_89707 | JGI IMG/M metagenome (GOLD analysis project Ga0123335, IMG submission 89707) | Anaerobic biogas reactor microbial communites from Washington, USA - Biogas_R2 time_0 SIP DNA | ecosystem: Engineered > Bioreactor > Anaerobic > Unclassified | place: Washington, USA...
CGCCAGCAAGCCCAGCGGCGGAACTAAGTACAGCGAAAAACGCCCGTCATTGTCATTGAAGGTCAGAGCCACGACCAAGGCATGAGCCAGCACCAAGGCTATGGCGAGGCGGACTTCAAGCCGCCGCCGCCCCAGCCAAGCGCCGACAGCGCCGAGAAACGCCAAGGGCAAATATACGGCCAGCAGCACAGCGTTGTGAGCCGCTGAATAGCCCGGGCGAATCCGCAGGAAAAGCACGGCCAGACGCCGCAGCGCCAGATGGACGCACGCTACGGGATGACGGGCAATGTAGGCGACAGCGCCGAGATACGAGCGGTCATCGCCATCCGGCGGCGGCATTGCCACCCGCCACAAATCTTCCTGCCAGACCACCTCGCCGGCATAGAGCTTGTCAACCGGACTTTGCCCGGAGATGCCCTGCCGGAAGCCGCGTCCGCCAAAGGCCAACGCCAGAAACAGCAGGACTACGGCCGCAGCGCCGGCCAGCCGCCAGGGCCAGTGCCACTTGGCGTGGCCAATCCAGAACAGCGCCACTGCCGGCAACATGATCCAGCCCGAAGGCCGCAGCAAGGCGAACAAAACGATAGCCGCAGTGGCCGGCACATAGCGCCAGGCACGCCCTGGCGGCATGGCCCACAAAGCCAGCCAAAGCGTCAAGCAGACAGCGGAAATGTACAGGGACTCGGTCATGACAAACGTATGCCAGACCGGAAAATCGGGATTCAAGGCGAAGATGGCTCCGGTCACAGCTGCCAGGCCAGGTCCGCCGGCCTGCCGGGCGACCGCCATCAGCGCCAACAGCGCCAACAGCGCCACCGCTATCTGCAAAACAACCAATCCGCGCAGGCCGACGCCGCTCCGCAAGCAGGCTGCTACCACCCAGACATAGCCGCGATAAGGAGTCTGTTCGGCAGTCAGCGGCTCGCCGACCAGAACTTGTTCGGCGCCGCTGATGTATCGATAGGAGTCGCCGCTGAAACGAATTCCGGCAGGGGTCGACTCCCGCCAAGACGCAGGCCCGACATAACCGCCAGCAGGGAACACGCCGGGATGCGTCAGCAAAAAGCACGTGGCCAGGATGATGACCACCGCACACGCGACGAACGCAGCTGGATACAAATGCTTTGCCATGACTCGCTCGGCCAGATGCATAATCTCGCGCCAACAAACATACTCTGGCCAGGCCGCGCCCGCTGGCAGCAGCCTGGCGGGCGCGGACAGACGGCCGCACCGTCAATACAACAGAAGAGTCCCCAGGGTATTGTTCGGGTCTTCGATATGGGCGGTGACTGCGGTATCGATTTCCGCCAGCGGCAGGCGGTGCGTCGTCAAACACTTCACATCCAGCTTGCCTTCTGACATCAGGCGCAGAGCCAGTTCCATGTTCGTCCTCGTGGTCCAGCGCATGAAGACGGCCGGATAGCTGGTCTCGCCCAGTTCCCAGGCGTCGTCATGGTAGCCCGGCCCCGTGCGGGCGCAGCAGCGCAAGTCGAGATTGCCGAGGGCAGCACCCCAGCCGCACAGCGTCTTCAAGCCGCCGACCATGGCGATGCGGCCCATGCGATGCGTGTCCGGACTCAGCTTCATGACACTGTTAACCTGCTCCAACGACTTCGTGCCGTCGCCGCCAAAAGCCATCACTGCCAGGTCAAAGCCGTAGCCGCGGGTGAACTCCTTGGCCTTGGCCTGGGCATCATCCGTCCCGATCAGGGTTGTGCCGTCAATGCCCCAGCGGCGTGCGACGTCCAACCGGAACTGGCTCATGTCCCAGCCCATAGCGTAAACACCGGCGATCTGCCCCAGCCGGGCGGCCATCTGGCCGACCAGACCCATGCCGACAACCAGCAAATACTCCCCGAACACCGGCTCAGCACGGCGCAGCGCGTGCATCGAGGTGATAGCCAAGTGGGCGTAGGCGCCTTCTTCGAAACTGACATTTTCCGGCAAAAGGCAGCAAAGATTCTGCGGCACGACTGCGATGTTGGTATGCTGGGCATAGCCGCCGCCCATGCAGGCGACGCGGTCGCCGGGCTTGAAGGCGGTCACGCCATCGCCAACCGCAGTGATTTCGCCGGCATTCTGATAACCGAATGGCCGCGGCGTGCCAACCTCGGTCTTACCTTCCCGACGGGCGGTCTTGGCGCCGCTCAATTCCGTCCCAGGGCTGATCAGCGATGCATGGACTTTGACTTCCACCATGCCCGGCTTCAATTCCGGAACATCCTGCTGAATAACCTGGCCATGCCCTGTCCCATCCAGGGCCCCGATGTAACGCTGTCTGCTCATTGCTGTCCTTTTCCTGCTGATCAATGTATAACGATGTAACGCATGCCACGGCCCGGTTGTCATCCGGCGGTTCCGGTGTCTAACAAGATACTGCAAACAAGGGCGTTTGCAAATGTGCTTCCCAGAGAACGCAAAACCTGCCGTATGTAATAAAGGCCGTATGTAGTACAGGCTTTAGCCTGCCGTACGTATTCCCCTCGCCCCTCGCCCTTAAAATACCACAGATGGCATTTCCACATTCAGGATTCGGCAGGCGTTGGCCGTGGTCGCGGCTGCCAGCTCCTCGGTGGTCATGCCCTTCTCGCTGGCCACTCGCTGCCCGATGAGGGGCAGGTAGGCCGGGCAGTTACGCCGGCCACGCCAGGGCATTGGCGCCAGGTACGGCGAATCCGTCTCCAGCAACAGGCGTTCGACGGGGATAGCGGCCAACGATTCGCGGATGTTGACCGCCTTGTTGAAGGTGACCATGCCATTCATCGACAGCACCGCGCCCATGGCCAGCCATTCCTCAGCCTCGTCTGGCGTCCCCGTGAAACTATGGATGATAAATGGAGTGCCTGGCCGCAAGCAGTCCTCAACCAGTTGGCGGCAATCTGCATACGCATCCCGGCAATGGATGACGGCAGGCTTGCCTAATTCAGACGCCAACTCCAAAAACACGGCAAAAACTTCCCGCTGGCGCTCTGGCGGCGAAAAATTGTAGTGATAGTCCAAGCCGATTTCGCCGACGGCGGCGACGCCCGGACGCTCCAGCAGGTCGCGAAACAACGACATGCCATCAAACGACGAGGCGACGTGGGGATGCAGCCCGACCGCAGCATAGACGCCCTGGGCCGGGTCGGCCAAGGCAGCCGTTGCCTCGCAATCGTCCAAAGATGTCCCCTGGACGAAAAAGCCTCCGACTCCAACCGCCCGGGCTGCCGCTGTCATGGCGTCGAAATCATCATCGGGGTCGACATGCAAATGCGTATCAAACCAAAGCAAAGGCCTGCCCTGACTTTCCTGTTGTCATCAAAATCCGTGTCCGCTCGTCTTTTCTGGCGGCTTCAGCGCTGACTAGTGGCCAGGTGCGCGCCGATGTCATCCGGCAGCTCCAACCAGCGCTGGTTTTCCCCGGCATGCGTCATCGTGATGTTCAACACCGCCCCGGGCGGCAGCAGGCCGCCAATTCTCTCTGGCCATTCGACCACGGCAATCGCGTTGTCGGCGAACAGATATTCCTCGATGCCGAACGCCAGCGCCGCCTGTTCATCCGTGATTCTATACATGTCAAGGTGATAGAACCAAATACCGCCGGGCGTCCTATATTCCTGGACAACGGTAAAGGTCGGACTAGTCACCGGCTCGGCGATGCCCAGGCCGCGCGCCACCCCGCGGCTCAGCGCTGTCTTGCCTGCTCCGAGGTCGCCGTAAAGCGCCACCACCATGCCGGGACAAAGCAACTCCGCCAAGGCTTTCCCGAGGTTCAGCGTCTCTTCTTCACTATGGCTTCTGATCTGCATGGATGCGTGGCTCTCCCCATCCTTCCCTGCGCCAGCTCAACGCCTTGGCTTCACAGACCTTCCATTCGCCGGACAGGATATTTCATGTGGAGTTCACGGATGAACTCGGTGTAGCGGCGCTCCTCCTCCTCTTTCTCCAGCTGCCGTCGAATCTGCTCCCGGAGTTCGTCGTTGAGCGTTGGCACGCCGCCGAGATCGGCCTCCAGGACGTGGATAAAATAGTAGCTCGAGCCGATTTCCACCGGCGCCAACGTCGTCTGGCCGGTCGTCATCGTCTTGACGACTTCCTCCAGCTTAGGGTTCATGTCCGTGAACCAGCCTTGGTCGCCGCCCTTGTCTGCACCCGGCCCCTCGGAATACTTGCCCGCCAATTCGGCAAAGGCGGTTCCTGCCGTCAGCTTCTCCTTGATCTCGCGGCACACTTCTGCCACGCGGCCGCCATGCCGGCCGCCCTTCAGAATCTGGATGATGGCCAGATGATAGCGCGGCTGTATCGTCATAGACGACTTCTGCGCCTCGAAATACTTCTCCACATCGTGGTCAGTCACGATGTTGCCCCGGGAAATCCGTTCGCGGGTCAGAAGCTCGACCGCGATGTCCTTGTACAGACGTTCACGGAACTCGGTGATGGTCATGCCCTGGGTGTGCAGCTGCATCTCGAACTTGGCGATGTTGCCGCCAGCAGCGTTAGTGATGACCTGGTTGAGGCGTTCCTGTAAATACGAAGTCGGCACCTTCGCTTGCAATTTCTGGAATTCAAGATAGATCAGCTCGCGCTCGATCAGCACATTCAACGCCTTCTTGCGCACGGCGAGGAGCCGGTCAAGCAGTTCCTCGCCGATGTAGGAACGCCGCAGCTGCATTTCCTCCGACTGCGTCATTTCCATGATTTCATGCGCCGTAATCACCTTGTCGCCGACAATGGCCAGCAGGGAGTCGCTATACTCAACCTGGCCTCGCGCCTGCGTCATGATGACCACCATCAAGCCAAACAACAATCCGCGCCATCTAGTCATAGAGCCAGCCTTTCGGTGGAAAAAATAAATCCGTCTGTTACATCGCATGTTTACTGTCAGCTTACTAATATATATTCCCAACTCCCAAAAAACAACGGCTTCACCCTCCACTACGAGCGCGAGTCCCGAGCCTGGGCCTGAACTATGACGGCCAACGGCTGCGCACCTCGGCGTCATTCCGCCGTCAAAACGTTTGCCGAACCAGAATGCGGCATTACGTTAAAGCCAGCATTGTCCGCCCCCGTCGTTTCACGCCTATCCTGCATTGATCGTGACCAGGTAACTTGAATATGTCTAGCACCCGTCCAGACCGCCAAGCCATTCTGCAACGCGCCACTGAAGTCATCGACATCGAAATCGAGGGCCTGAAAGCCCTCCGCGACGGCTTAGGCGACCCCTACGTCGAACTGGTGGAACGTTGCCTCTGTACCCTCCGCGACGGCGGCAAGCTCGTGCTTTGCGGGGTTGGCAAAAGCGGCCATATCAGCAAGAAAATCGCTGCGACCTTGTCGAGCACCGGCTCGCAGGCCGTGTTTTTGCACCCGGTTGAGGCCATGCATGGGGACCTTGGCATGGTTTCCAGCCATGACCTGCTGCTGGCCGTCAGCTACAGTGGCGAGACCGACGAGCTGCTGGCCATGCTCCCGGCGATGAAGCGCCTGGGCATTTCCATCGCGGCTATCACCGGCAAGGCAGATTCGCGCCTGGGCGAGGTCGCTGACTTAGTCGTGCCCATGCCGGTGCCGCGCGAAGCCTGCCCGTTCAACCTGGCGCCGACCACCACCACCACGGCCCTGGCCGCCCTTGGCGACGCCCTGGCCATGACCCTCCTGAACTGCCGGCGTTTCGGGCTGAACGACTACGCCAAACTGCACCCGGCCGGCGCCATCGGCCGCAGCATCACCCTGATTGTCAAAGACTTCATGCGCACTGGCCAGCACGCCCCTAGGGTAACCCCCGGCACCTCGGTCCGCGACGGCCTGCTGGCCATGACCAACGCCCGCAGCGGCGCCGTCGCCATCGTCGACGCCAACGACGTCCTGCTCGGCATTTTCACTGACGGCGACTTCCGCCGCCAAATCACTCGCGACACCGCTGTCCTTGACGCTCCCATCGAATCGGTGATGACCCCCAACCCCATCACCATCAATGAAAACTGCCTCGCCGTCGAAATCATGAAAATGCTGGAAAAACGCAAGATTGACGACATCCTCGTCGTGGATGACAACGGCCGTCTGACCGGCCTAGTCGACATCCAGGACCTGCCTAAATTCAAAGTGATGTGACTCCGCCCCTGGCCCTGACGGCCACCATGACCCAAATCTGTCCTTCCGAGCAATTTTTTCGGAGTTCGACATGCCCGACCAGAAAGACACTTTCACCCAGGAAGAGCATTTTCACGACGAATGGGCGAAAAGCATTGACGTCGATGACATCGACGTGGATATGTTCTTTACCTGTCCGTCCTGCCCTGAGAACAACATCATCCGCAGCTGGCTCGGCGACATCCGGGGAAAGCGCGTTCTCGAACTTGGCTGCGGTGCTGGCGAGGCTTCGGTGTTCCTCGCCAAACAGGGCGCCGAGGTGACGGCAACCGACATTTCCGGGGAAATGCTCCTGGTCGCCACTCGCCTGGCGCAAAAGAACGGCGTCACCATTGCCACCGAAAAAGCCCTGTCGCACGACTTGCCTTTTCCGGACAATTCTTTTGACATCGTCTATTGCGCCAACCTCCTGCACCATGTCGACTTGGAGGAGACCGTGTCCGAAGTCCGGAGGGTGCTGGTTGACGGCGGTGTTTTTGTCGCCTGGGAGCCGTTGGCGCACAATCCAGTCATCAACGTCTACCGCAAAATGGCCGACCAGGTCCGCACCGCTGATGAACACCCGCTGACCATGTCCCAGATCAAAGCCATCAAAAAAACCTTCCAATCTGTCCAGGCCGAAATGACCTGGTTCTTCACCCTCGCCGTCTTTCTGAAATTCTACTTCATCGACCGCATCCATCCCAACCAGGAACGCTACTGGAAGAAGATCATCTACGACTTCGACAGCATTGCCAAACTCTATCTTTTTCTGGAAAAAATCGACCGGATTTTCCTGAAATGCTTCCCTTTCCTGAAACGATACTGCTGGAATGTCGTCCTGCGATGCCAAAAATAGGACGGCTGGCGCTATCGGTCGGCTCGACACTATGCCGGACATGCCGCCGCTATCCTCCGCAACGCCGGACTCGACGTGGTCGCCTGAACCGCGACCTCCAACCCTAGGAGTTCGAGGTGGCAGCGCAAATCATCCCTCGCTCCGCCAATCAAAGAGAACACCCAGAATCCCTGGGTCGCGGTTCATAAAGCGCTGATAGATTTCCGGAGCGCACTCCGGAAGCACAATGTCCGTGATCAGGTCACGGGTGTTGATCCGCCCTGCCCCTGTGAGTTCCAGCAGCGTCCGCATATCCTCAACCATGGTCCAGCAGCCTGGATAGGAATCGTGTTTTGGTCGGACAAAGTTATGGGCGCCCAAGAGTTGAATTCCAGGGCGATGGACGTCGTGGTAAAAGTCGATTTCCTGGGTTGGCGTCCTGGAGCAGCCTACGAGGGCGATCCGTCCCTGTGGCGCCATGACTTTCAGTGCCAAGTGGATGGCGTCGCTCGAACCGGTCACTTCGACCAGGCCGTTGACACCTCGTCCACGGGTGGCGTCTTTAATGGCGCCAATCACCTCGGGCTGGCCTGGGGAATACGCGATGTCAGCTCCAAGCTTGCATGCCAGCTCGCGGCGAAGAGGGTTGTAGTCCATCGCCAGCAGTGGGAAGGCGCCGCTCAAGGCAGCCGTCTGCACGGCCAATTGCCCGAGGAGGCCAAGGCCCATCACCAGCATCGCCTCGCCCAGCTCTGGCCGGATTTTGCGCACGCCCTGGAATCCCATCGCGCCCACAACGGCGAAAATCGCCTCCTCGGAGGCCAGGCCAGCTGGGATTTTGACGCAATCGGCCTTGTTCTTCAGCAAGAATTGCGAGTGGCTGCTATGATAGACCAAAACACGGTCGCCGGGCTGGAAGCCCGTAGCTTCCGCGCCGACCTGCAGAACAGTGGCCACCGCGCTGTAGCCCAAGCATTGCGGATAGTTCTTGTTGTCGGTTTTTCCCAGCAAGACGGCAAGTTCCGTGCCTGGTGAGATCAGCGTGTATTCCGTCCGCAGCACCAGATCGTCCCGGAACAGTGGCGTTGGCGCCGTGAAGTCCGACTCCAGGATAGCGACCTGCCCAATGCCAGTGAAACAGACTCTCCGGTTTTTCACGTCAATGGTCTCCTTTCAGAGCAAGCGAATGCCCGCCTTCGATAACGCCGTTCTGGCCGGTGATGCCATCTCTGTCCTGCCCTTGCATCGCCTGCTCATGCCTCTTCCGGATAATCGCAGGCCGCCAGCAACGTCTGGTGGAGCAGAAGTTCATGCTGCAATGAATATGGATTTGCTATTTTTCCATGAATGATATCCGCGAATTCTCGCAATTGAGCTCCGTACCGGCATCCCAGCGGCCCGCAATCAACCTGGTGCGTTCCGGATGAGTAGCCGCCGGCTGCCTTTTTCAAGGTCAGACGAACCAGCAGAGGGTCCGTGTAGTAGGACGACTTTTCAATGGGGCAAAGTTCAACGCTGCCGTCGGTTCCACAGATGATGAAGCGCCGATGCCGCATGCCGTCGATTTCAACTACGGAGACCCGGATGGTCGCCGTGGCCCTGGCATATTCCAGCACAGCCAGGCCATTGTCGATCAACCCATCCTTTCGGGTCTGCTTCATAAAGGGCGTGACCTTGTCTGGCTTGCCGAGCATCAGGAGGACCTGGTCGATCAGGTAGCCAGCGAAAATGTACATGGCCCCTCCCTTGAATTGAGCCAGCCAGCGCCGATAATCGGGGTTTTCGCTATCGTCACGGCTCATCACTGCGTGGATTTCAAAAACATCGCCCAGCCAGCCTTCTTGAACCGCCTTCAGGCAAAAACGCAAAGCCGGGTTGTAGCGATACACGTAGGCCTGTTGCAGGGCTAAAGACCGGCTGTCGCAAATACCCAGCAGGCGCCGGAAGTCTGCCAGCGATTCCCCGCCTGGCTTGTCCAAGTGGATATGCAACCCCTGGGCGGCGCACTGCATTGCCGTCGGAATCAACTCGGGGACATCCTTTTCCACCAGAACCGCATCCAAACCGGGATACTGCAACACCTCCTCCTCCGCCAGAAAGGGAAGCCCGGTATATGATGACAAGCCGCTGCGCTTTTCCCTCCACACAGGATCACTTTCCGCGACGCCGACAATCTCAAAGAGTTCCGACAGATTGCGCAGAGCCGCCATTTTTGCCGCCCCGTGATTGTGGCCGATTCCGAGCTGCCCAATTTTGATTCTTGACATCATGACTCCTTTCTTGATTGTTGACTGAATCTAAAATATATTGACACTTCCAGAGACTGCCAACGCAATTCCCGTCAACGCGAACGGGAATTGCCATCCGTCATACTTGCCGAACAGATGCTCCGCTCCAGTTGTTTTTGCCTGTGTGCGTATTATTGTAGATACGGTATCTTGGGGAAAAACTTAGAAATCAACAAAACTTAGGAGAAGACACGATGAGACAATGGTGGTTGGCAGCGATTTTTCTGCCCTTAGCAGTGTTGGCGGCCAAGCCGCGAATCGGCGTGGTGTACAGCGACTGGCCTGACGGGAAAAAAAGCTTCTTCAAGGAATTTGACAAAACCTTGGCGGAATTGGCATGGGCCCCGGAAAAGATAGAAAACACAGCGCTGCCGGAATTGAGCCAGCGCCTGGCTGACTTCGACCTGATCATCGCGTCCAGCGTCGCCAATTATACGCACACGGTCGACATGGCCCCATACGCCAGTCAATGGCTGGATTATCTGAATCAAGGCGGCATGCTCCTGGTGGTTGACGCCAACTATGCCAGTGTGCTGAATGCCTGGGTGGCAAAATTCGGCCCTGACTTTGCCGCGACTACCGAGAACTGCTCTGCGTACAAGCTGAAGACTCCGGAAAGCCGGGCTGTGACCGTACACAATCATCCGTTCTTGCAGATGCCGTACGACTTGGCCGCTGCCTTGACCGTCAAAAACCACTGGGCCCATATAACGCGCATTTCCGACAGTTGGGAACGGCTCATCACCTGCTCCGATGACGAGGGGCTCCTCCTGCTCAAATCCGTTGGCAAGGGCCTCGTCGTTCTGTGCAGCTACGCCCAAATGGGCAGCGTGGACGGGAAAGAGGCCGGCATCGCCTTGCTCCAAAACATGTTCTTCTGGCGCCAATTCCAGCAGCACGGCCTGCGGATACTGGCGCTTGACAAGGGCACGGATCAAGTCGGCCGGAGCGCCTTCAACTTGCGCTTGCAAGGCACCCCGGAAAGCCTGAACGGACTCGTCGTCGAACTGACAGAGACAGCGCAAGGCCAAGCGCCACAGCAACATTCAGCTACGGCTACGGTCGCGGGCGACCAGGCCACACTGACTGTGGCGCTGCCCGCCAAAACCCGCGGCCAGACAGCCTGGCGCCTGGCTCTGCGCCGAGGGAACGACAGCCTGGCCACCGCCGAGTGGCAGGAAAACCTCCCGCCTGTCATAGCCATCGCCTTGAAACGCAAACACTTATATCCGCGCAATCGCGAGCTGGCAGCTGATTTCACCTTGGTTCCGTGCCAGGCCGAACTGGCAGGAGCCGAATTGCGCTGGCGCCTGGACGACCGGCCCGCGACTATCCAGCCGCTGCGCAGCCGTCAGCTCCAGCAAACCATTGCAGTGTCCGGATTACCAGAAGGACGCCATGTCCTCAAAGCCGAATTCTGGGCGGACGGCGCCTGCCAGGGCCAGGCAGAAGCAGAATTCTTCACCCATCCCCAGCCGCTCTATGAAGTCCGGGACGACGGCGTCCTAACCGAAGCCGGCAAGCCATTTTTCCCGCTGGGATTCTACCACGTCTCCTGGCCATTCACGCCAGCGCAGCGCCTGGACATGGCAAAGGCAGTCGCTGCCGCCGGCTACAACACAATTCATGTCGGCATCAAAGGCGACGAGAGGGACACCAACAGCTATGGCGATTTTCTGGACGCCTGCGCTGCCAACCGCCTGCGCGTCATCACCGAATTCGGCTATTCTGCGGAGGAAGTAATCACCAAATATCGCGATTACCCTGCGGTCATGGGCTGGAACCCAGGTGATGAACCAGCGGCACAGGGCATCACGGCAGAGGAAATGTTCCGGCGCTATGACCGGTTCAAGCAGCTCGACTACAACCGTCTGGCCTATACCGTGATCTGCATCCCAGCGCAATACGGACGCTATGCCGGCGGAACCGACGTGCTGGCCCCAGACCCCTACCCAATGCCAAAACATGACGTTGACGATGTTTTCCGACGCTTCCAGGAAGCACGCCAGGAGGCGCTCAAGGTGGACACGACCGTCTGGGCCGTGCTGCAATGCTTCGGCGGCTACGGCGGATGGACGCGGCCGCCTACCCCCCAGGAATTCCGGGCTATGACTTACCTGGCTCTGCTGGCCCAAGTCAAGGGAATCATCTACTACACCTACGCTGACGGCAGTTTCTTCCTGCCAGACTCCACCGAGCTTCATCAAGCGGCGCAAGCGCTGCCAGCAGAACTGAAAGACCTCCTGCCTATGGTCATGGACGGACATTTCGAACTGCATGCCGCTGACGTGGACCGAGTCTATATCGGCTCCTGGAACATGAACGAACGGCGACGCATCGTCATCGTCAATGCTGACAAGGAAAGAACAGTCCCCTTTGCTTATGAAGCCCGTGAACCCGGCCTGCCGACCGTCCTCTATGGCGAAGCAATCGGAATGCGGCGGGAGGATGCCATAATCCGGGCGGAAATCAAACCGCTGGAGAGAATCGTCCTGCTGGAGTAAGCAGGCGCAGCGGGATTGCGGCGCCCTTGCCCAACTGCGCTTCTTCGTACATCCAGCCAGGAGAAACCACTATGATATCAGTAAACGCCGAACTATGCACTCGCTGCGGGCAATGCCTTCGCGTCTGCACCACGGAAATCTTCGAGATGCGAGACGGTCTGCCAGCGATGACCGAGGGCGGCGAAGACTACTGCATCCAATGCCAGCACTGCCTCGCAGTCTGCCCGGTCGGAGCCATCACCCTCAATGATAAAAAGCCGGCTGACTGCGCACCGATTGGCCCGCTGCCCAGCCCCGAGCAGATGCTCAATCTCCTGCGCCAACGCCGCAGCATCCGGCGCTTCCAGGCGACACCAGTGGAACCGGACATCCTGGCAAAGCTGCAAAACGCCCTGGCCTGGAGCCCGACTGGCTGCAACGACCACCGACTCTACGCCGTCTTAGTCCATGGACATGACGCCATGGCAAGCTTCCGCGAACCAACCCTGCGACTGCTCCGATGCATCGTGAAAACGCGAATCCCGCAGCTGATCAACCGAAGACTCAACCGCGTCCTGAAAGACATTCTCGACGGCGAAGACGTCATTTTCCGCCAAGCCCCGCATGCGGTCGTAGTCGCAACGCCGAAAAATGCACCCTGCGCTGACATTGATCCAACGATAGCGCTAGCTCAATTCGAACTGTACGCGCAGACTTTTGGCCTGGGAACATTGTGGTGCGGATTTGCCTTCTTTGCATTCCGCATATTCCGGCATCTGCGCCGTCCTCTTGACCTGCCTAAAGGCTATCGGGTCGGCGGCGTCCTCCTCTTCGGCTATCCTGACATCACCTTCCACCGGGCGACCTGCCCAGACCCGGTCCTGGCCAAAAACATTCCGCCAACGCCATAAAACGCATTCCAAAACGAGCCAAAGCAGACCCATTTCCCATGTCTTCTATCCAGCCATATCGCAGCGGCAGCTGGCGTGGCGTCGTCCACCCGCAATGGCAAGAACCTCTGTCGGACTTTGACCAGTGGCTGCGTGACCATCCTGGCGCCAAGGTCCTTGCCAAGAAAGCCCGCACTGTCTCGCGCGTGGAAACGCCCAACGGCGTCATCTACGTGAAAATCATCCACCGCTTGCAGGAACGAGGCTCGGCTTGGAAAATGCTTTTCTCGGGCATCAAGTGGCTCTTCCGCCCGTCCCGCGCCGCCGCCACCTTCCGAATCACCGACGCCATGCTGGCCAAGGGCATCGGCTGCCCTGAGCCCATCCTCGCCGCCCGCCGCCGCAATGCTGTCGGCTGGCCGGAAGACATCTTCATCTGCCGCGAAGTGCCATACCCGTCTCTCTCTTCGCTGCTTAAAGCCGCCGACAACGCGGCCGCCCGTGACGCCATCATCGCCAATGCCGCCCAGGGCATCGCTGCCCTCCACAACAAGGGCTTCATCCACGGCGATTGCATTCCTGGCAATCTCTGCCTGGCGCCGGATCAGTCCGTCTTCTTCCTGGACAACGACCGCACTTGTCCCATTCCCCTGCTGGGAAAGCGTCGCGCCCGCCTGGCCAACGTCATCCAATTCCTCACCAGACTGCCGCTGCCCATGCAGCAGAACGACATCTTTGCGCTTTTCCTGGACAGCTATCGGCAGGCTTCCGCCGGCACCAGCCCTATCGACGCTGACGCCATGACTCGGTTAGCCCGGAAACTCCAACGCCGCCTGACCTTCCTCGCTGAAAGACGCGCCCAAAAAGCCCGCGCCTGTATACTCGCCGAAAATCCCAAGCAATAACGCCTGCATGAACGGGCCGTCAACCCGAATTATATTACTGCCACAGGGCATTGTTCGCCAACACGGCGTCAGCTTCACTTCGCCAACATATTCGCTTGCACAGGAATGAACCATGTATCTGCACATCAAGCCTGAATGGCGTGACACGCTCCAAAAAAACCGCCTTGGCAGTATGGAGAGCCTTCTCCAATACTACGGCGGCACCTGCTTATCCAGCCACAGTCGCAGCGCGATCTGGCGCCATACCTTGCACGATGGACGCATTGTCTTTGTCAAACGTGACTTCTTCACCAGAATGACGATCATCCTGCGGTATCTTCTGCGAGGCCGCAAACCAGTTTGCAACACTGAAAAGGAACGCCGCGCCTTTGCCTTGGCCGCTCAACATGGCTTCACCGTCCCCGAGGTCATCGCCTGGGGCGAACAACGACGCTTCGGCCTTCCCCATGCCGGTGTCATGATCATGCTCCCCGTCGCCGGCGTGCCCGTCGACCGCTTCGTAGCCGACCCTGAAAATCAAGACAAGGCGCGCGAGGCCATCGCACAAGCCGAGCGCACCCTCGCCCTTCTCCAGGATTGCCGCCTTGACTGGAAAACTGACTGCAAACCCGAGCATTTCTTCGTCCGCCCCGACGGTTCCATCGCCCTGATCGACTTAGAGCGCCTCAGGCTCCGCAAGCAGCCCCTGACTCAGGACTACCGCGCCATGCAGCTCCAGCGTTTCCGCTCACTCCTTCCGGAACCATACCGCAGCCAGCCCGCGCCATGACAGCTCATGCATAGTCGCAGCAAGCTCCTTATCTTGCGCCAAGTGCTTCCGCGACAATCGACAACACTATGTTTCCAAGCTCCACCGCATCACCCCAGCTGTTCCCCCTCATATCATGCAAAACCCATGCCCATCATTATGCTGCGTAGGCAAAAACAACGGCACCGCCCCATGCATCATTTCTCGGGAAAAGATTCTGCTGGAAGCTCCAGGTCAGGCTACTAGCTGCTCACAATTCTGAACCACCCCATGCGTCTTGCTTTCACCATCTTCAAGTACTTCCCATACGGCGGCGCCCAAAAAGACATGCTGGCCATCGCCCGCGCCTGCAAACAACGCGGGCACGACATCACGCTCTTCTGCTATGAGTTCCAGGGCGAGCGACCGGGTTGGCTGGAAGTCCAGCTTCTGCCCGCCAGGGGACTCAGCAACCACCGCCGCGCCCTGCATTTCCAAGAACTCGCCCTGGCCGCCATCGCCGCCGCTCGCTTCGACGGCGTCATCGGCTTCAGCCGCATGGCTGGCCTTGATGTCTATTTTGCCGCCGATGACTGCCTGGCTGCGCAGCTGGCCACACGCTGCGCCCTCATCCGCATGCTGCCCCGCGCCCGCTGCTTCGCCGCTATGGAAAGGGCAACCATCGGTCCAACCGGGGCAAAAACGATTTTAACCCTTACCCAGTGCCAGGAAAAAGACTTCCAACACTACTACGGCTGCGCCTACGAGCGCTTTTCCCGCCTGCCGCCACTGGTGCCCGACGCATTCCGCGACCTTGACGCCCTGCGGAGCAAACGCAAGGCGCTGAGACAAGAGCTGAGGGCTGGGGAAGACGACCTCGTCCTGGTGCAAGTCGCCTCCAGTTACCACACCAAAGGCGTTGACCGCAGCCTGTACGCGCTTGCCGCCCTACCCGGCAATTCCCGTCCCCGTCTGTGGCTCGTCGGCGCAGAAAAACATCCCGAAAGCATGCAGCGTTTGGCCAGGAGTCTCGACATCGCCTCCCTGGTGACCTTCTGCGGTGCTCGCAATGACGTCCCTGCCATCCTTGCTGCCGCCGATATCATGATCCATCCTGCCAGGCGGGAATCCGCCGGCGCTGTCCTTGTCGAGGCTCTCGCCGCCGGCTTGCCCGTAATCACCAGCGGCATCTGCGGCTACGCCGAACACGTTGGCAACGCCAGCGCCGGCGCCGTCTTGGGCGAGCCTTTCCAGCAGCAACAATTCAATCAGCAGCTCGCGTCATTGCTGGCAGACTCCGAACGCAGACACGCTTGCGCCGAAAAGGCCCGCGCTTATGCCGACAGCCACGACTTCTACGCACGAGCCAGCATCGCCGCCAAAGCTATCGAACAGGCTATCGCGGCCGAAAATGCCGAAAAGCCCCGGCAAGCTTAAGCGCGCTGCTTAGCGCCTGCCCGGCCTGGCCGCAACATCCGGCAGCGGCAACACCCTGGATTGAAAAGGGATAGGTGGGGGAAGCGCGAGGGGGAGGAAAGAGCCTGCGACCCTTTCCTCCCCCTCACAAAGACCAACTATACTTTGCAGAAGAATCACCCTGTGGCTCTGCACTCAAAACGTCAGCGTCGCCTGGAGCCGACCCCAGACGCTGTCCTGGCCATTGACATAATAGTCTCCGGCCTTGAAATGAGCCGCTTCCGCCGACAGCGCAAGATTGTCAAACAATTTATAATCGAGAAAGGCGCTGAACAACGTGCCCAGATAATGGCCGCCACCCGAGCTGAAGTCCGTCTCATTGGCCACCAAGGCTGCCAGGGCACCGGTGAACGTCAACTTCTTGGTCAGCTTGAGGACAACATCACCGCGGTACATGTTGAGATTGGTCCAAACCCCGTTGTACATGATCGGAAGCAGCTCCTCGCGCCAGAGCGGACATTCCGTCATCAGCGAATTCCAGCCTTCGCTCTTCCTGGTGTCTGACTTGTCGCCGGTCAGCGACAGCAACTCAAAGCCCAGCGAAGGCGTGAACATGATTTCCTGGGGCAGATGATACCGCAGCCGGGCGTCGACCATCATGCCCTGGTTATGTCTGCCCTGGTTGTTGCGTCCGCCCTGGCGAGCGATTTCCAGGCTGTAATCGAAATTATCGTTGAGACGGCCGAAGATGCGTCCGCCTACCGTATGCAGGCTGAGATTGGCGTCGGTCGGATGATTGCGCTCGCAGGATTCGCGGCTATCCGGATAATCGTCATGGACATCGTTGTACATATAATACGCATCAACGTTGAGCCGCGCTTCGAAGCTGTGCGTCCAGTACGCTCCGAGGGTGAAGATGTCGCCGGAGCGAAGCCGCCGGTTCTGGTCATTGATGAACACGAGGCGGTCTTTCCACTCGTTGTAAAAGGAGAAGAGCGTGACCACGTCAGTCTCAGTTTTATAACGCAGGACAGCGCCGTCGTGATAAACCGTGCGCCCCTGGTCGTATGGCGTCCCCTCGGCAAGCAGCATGCCATTGCCGAAGCCAAGCTCCTGACGCCCAAGCGTCAGACTCAAGCCGCTCACCAGCAAATCGGCAAAGTGAATGTTCAACAAGTCGAGAACGACTTCATCCGGAAACTCCCAGGTGGCAGCGCCGTTGTCATTAGGGTCGTTGAAATGGCTGCTGACCTTGTGCGAACGATTCACAAACCGGACATTCAAGCTGATGCCTTCAGGCATTTCCAGGCGCATCCAGGCGCGCGTCCGAACCCGCAAATACTCCACCGCCGGCCCAGCCTTAGCCGTGCCGTCAACCCAAATCACGTCCCGATTGAAACCTTCATAGCGCGCCCGCACATCTCCGCCCAGGGTCAAGCGAAAATCGTCGCCAAGCGAAAAACTGCGCTCGCAAAACGCCCACTGACCCGAAAACAAGACAACGAACAAAAGCAAAACAGGCAACTTCTTCGTTTCCATAACCTTTCTCCGTGAACAAATGACCTGGATGACCCCCAAAACCCTCCAACCAAGCGATAATATACACGTGTTCTAATTAATTAGAACAAGGAAAGGCACTTTTTTTGACGTTTTGGCAAATTTTGTCGTTTTGACTGTCTGTTTGTGTCTTTGGAGTGCTGTTTCTGGCGTTTTTTTGCTTTGGTCAAGCCTTGTGGCTGGTCAGAAGCTCGTCTTCCACTCCTGGTCCCACGGATAATACATGGTCATCACTTCGCCATTTCGTCGGGCTGATTCTTCCGCATAGATTCCTGGCAATGTCATGCGCAGTCCTTCGCGCAGGTCGGTCGGGACGGTTCTGCTTCCTGCCAGCAAGGCTTTGAACAGCTTATCCAGCATGGCGTAATCGATTCCGCCGTGTCCGACCGCCCTCGGATTGCCTGCGTACTCGTGCGGCATGTATTCATCCAAGGGCAGCGTCGTCAGCTGGCGGGCGCCGTACAGCACGTCGGAATTGAACCTGATCTTGACCGGGTCGCCGCCCTTGGGGGCGATCTTCTCAAAATAGCCCTTGGTGCAGAAGACCCGGTAGGAATGATGGCCGATGCGCGCCCGGCAGGCGCCATTGCGGAGCAGGCGCACCACCACGCCGGATTCCGTCCGGAACTGCGCCGCCTGCATGTCATCCTTGCGACTCACCCTGCCTGGAATCTGGCAGTGCATGCCTGTGCCAAAGCATGAGACGTGGCGCAGGTCTTCGCGGAGAATGCGCAGCAGCGGCCCCAGCGAATGCGTGCAATACCGGATCGGCGAAAGATAGCGGCGCCATTCGCTATGCGCAGTCAAATTCTTGGTCATCGCCCCTTCGGACCAGTGGATGTATTCCGCCTCCATGTAGTACGGCTCGCCGAGCAAGCCGCGCTGATGCAAATCCACCAGCGCGTTGGCCCAGCCAGCCTCGTTCGGATTGGCGCCGACCATGATCACACCGCGAGAAGCATGGGCGGAACGCCACAGCGCGTCAGCCTCGGCCAGGGAAGCAACGACCGGAATGTCAGACAAAACATGAATGCCCCGATCCAAAGCCTGGCAGCAGAACTCAGCATGGATGTCTGCCCCGGTTTCGACGATGACCAAGTCAGGCTTGAGTTCCTCAAGCATCTGCTGGTAATCCAGGAAAAACGCCGGCTCGGGCAGAATCTCGGCCATGGGCTTGTCCTGGTCCCACTGTTTTTGATACCAGACGTCGCGATCTATGTCGCAGACGCCGACGACGTCGGTGCAATCAAAGCCACGTGCCGCCAATTTGGCTATATGGCGCCCGCGATGCCCAAGACCAACCACCACGATGCGGATGCGTTCCATCTTGACTTGCCTTTCTGACTGTGAAATGTACTCGTTCCCTGCCGCACGACGGCAAACCGTGACTCCAAACCGTAATATATACGCCGACGGGATATTTGACTCCGCACCCAAAGATGTTTTGAGCCTTGGGCGGAGCCAAACAAATTTTCCCCTGCCTGCGTTTTTTTTGCGGTTCGCTGTAGATTTTGCGATTGTGATTGCGTACTAAAGGGCAGACAGGAACATCTGAAAACCTCATCTCACCTTCTTCATAAACTATCATCCCCCCTCAACCGTCTCATCCTAAGGAGTATGCCCATGAACGCTATGTTTGCCTACATCGACGCCGGTACCGGTAGCCTGCTTCTGCAAGGGGTTGTCGCTGGACTCTTCACAGTCATCCTGTTCTTCCGCCAAATCAAATTCAGGCTGCGCAGCCTGCTGCACGGCAAAAACAACAAAATGCAATGATCTCAGAACGCCTCTAAAGACAAACTGACAGTACGGATACGACTATGAAAAAACTACTTGCAGCTTTAGCCATCCTCGCCTTGGGTTCCTTGGTTGTCGCCCAGGAAGCACCTGCGGCTGACGCGCCAGAAGCCAACGCGCCCGCAGCCGCTGAAGAAAAAGTCTCAGAAGCTGATGCCGCATGGCAGGCGGCCTTGAAAGCGATTGACCAAGACGGCGACGGCAAATGCACCCCCGCCGAATGCAATGACTTCGTGGAAAAAACGGAAATCGCCCTGGCCGAGCTGCGCCGACAGAATACGCTGGCCAGAATCGTGCGCCTGGACCAGAACCAGGACGGCGCCGTCTCCAAGGATGAACTCCCCGAAAGCAACGACCAAGTCAGCATGCTCTTCAATCGGATGGACGTCAACAAGGACGGCAAACTCGACCAAGACGAAATGAAGGCTATCTTTGCCGCCGCTGGCAATCGCCCCCGCGGAGAACGCCGGCAGCGCGGGCCAGAGGCAAGAGAACGCCGTGGTCCAGAGGCAAGAGAACGCCGCGGACAGGCTGGCGAACGCCGCGAAGGCCAAGCTCCAGGCGCTGGCTTAGCCCGTTTTGACAAAAACCAGGACGGCGTCGTCACCCGTGACGAACTTCCGGCTGACCGACCGCGCATGGCCGAGATGTTCGACCGGCTTGATGCCAACAAGGACGGCAAGCTCGACCAGGATGAACTGAAGGGCGGCCGCGCCCCTGGAAACCGCGGCGGCGAAAGACGGCGCCATCAGGCTGAGGGCGAACCGGCCGGCATCAAAGCCGACTAAGACGTCCTCCTGCACAGCCTAAACACCCTCCAGCCAGGCTCGATTCACGAGCCTGGCTCTTTTGTTTCCTGGTCGGACGCGGTTTTTCTCAGGAGTATCCGCCGCCCGCCCGGAAAACCCATGCTTTATCCTGCCCTTCCTTGCCTATCTACGACACTTGTCACCGCAGCGCCCGCCAATCAAACGCGATGCCAAGCGGCGGCTGGCTGTCTTCCGCCAGTCGCGCATACACTGCCGGAGCTTCGACCGGCGACACCACCTCCGAGATCACCGGCAGCACTTGCAGTTTCTTGGCGGCGACCAGCTTCATGAAGACCCGATAGTCGTCCTGCTCCGTCCATTGGCCAGGCGCAGACTCCACTACCGGACGGGTGTGCGTATGCGAGCCGACAATGGTGATGCCGCGGCGATGCACATATTTATAGTAGTCGATCGGCGCATCAGACACCCTGGTGCAGCCGAGGAGCGACACGCGACCGCCAAAGGCGATGTATTCCAGCGCCTGCTTCAAGGCGGCGGCGGCACCTGTGACCTCGACCACGGCATTCACGCCCTTGCCGTCGGTGATGTCCAAAATTTTCTGCTTGAAATCGGGGTCATCCGGTGAAAGTGCCAAGTCAACGCCCAGGCGGCTGGCCAATTCGCGCCGTTTCGGGTCGAAATCCGCAGCCAGCACTGGTTGTCCGCCGCTCAGGCAAGCAATCTGCGCGGCAAAAACGCCAAGAATGCCCAAGCCAGCTACCATCACCGACTCGCCGATCTCGATCCGCAGTTTCCGTACTCCCAGGAAGGGAAAGGAGGCAATGACGGCAAACGACGCTTCCAGCGGCTCCACGCCCGGTATGACCTTGACCAGGCCAGCCGCCTTTTTCAGTGCATGTGAGCGGTGCCCAGTCCAATTGTTCACGACTAGGTCACCCAGCTGCAAGCCCTCTACGCCATCGCCGACCTCAATGATGCGGCCGACCGCGCTGTAGCCAGGAATAAACGGAAAACCGCTCGCTGTACTTGTGTTCGGCAGTCCGACTAGGTTGGCGCGTTCAGTGCCAGCGCTGACCGCGCTGAAATCGTTCTCAATGAGCACCTCGCCCGGACCAGGCGCGCGGAGTTCAAAATCAGCCAGGACGGCCTGGCCCTTGGCTTCAAAACGAATGACTTTGGCCTGCATAATTCCTGTTCTCCATCATCTGCTCGTAGGCTTCACGTCATCGGAACCGCCGATGACAAAGCACCTAAAATCCAAATTTTGACAAAAACTAACGTACTACTGACCGCCGCTGATGTCAACCGCAGCCAGCGTCGGCATAGCCTAATTCCAGCCGCACCGCCTCTATCCGACCGCCTCCTGGCCTTCGGGTTCTTGGCCGCGAATCTGCGCACGATGGCTGCAAATCATGTTGGCGAGGATGGAGGTAATCACCACGACTCCGCCGACTATGGCCAAGGGGCCAGGCCGTTCACCAATAAAAAGCGCCACCCAGACCGGACTGAACAACGGCTCCACCGCTGACAGCAGCGAACAAACCAAGGGCGAGCAATGCTCAACAGCGTTGCTCAGCAAAATGTACGGCAGGCCTGATTGCACTACGCCTAAAATCAACAGGAAACCGACCGCTTCCCCAGTGATGTGGTTCTCGGTGAAAAACACGAAAGGCAACCCAACAGCCGCCGTGATGGCGTGACCCAACAGTACGCCGCACATCCGCTCAGAGCGCACTGACTGGCGAATCGCGATGAAGGACGCAGCCATAAACACCCCGGAACACAAAGCCAGCAGATTGCCGAACAGGCCGCCCAGAGCCAACTCGCCGACGAAAAACAGCGAAATGCCGCATAGAGTCGTGGCGACCGTGACGCCGTCCGCCAGCCGAATGGGCTGCTTGTACAACAGCCGCATAATCAGCAAAATGAAAATCGGCGACGTGTAGTGCAGCACGATGGTGTTGGCCGCAGTGGTGAGCTTGTTGGCGCTGACAAACGTGATGAAGGTGCCAGACCAGAACAGGCCGCTCCAGACGACCTGCCGAGTGATAACCACCGGTATGCCGCGAAACAGCAGAAACAGCCGCACGACCAGGCAGGCGCAGATGGCCCGTGCTCCGGCAATCACCATTGGGTGGCAGTCAATCTTCTTGATGAACAGCCCGGCAATGCTCCAGAGCAGGCCGCACAACAACATCTGCAAAACCGCAAAACGCCTATTTTGCGCTGGTGTCATCGTTGTCGCCCTCCGCCCGGGTTCGGGAGACCGCCCGCCGCTGCCCCGGGAACATCAGGTCAAACACCTCGGAAAAATCCTGGACGTAATGAATGTTCAATCCGTCCTTGACATAATCGGGAATTTCCGCCATGTCCTTGAAATTGGCCTTTGGCAAAATCAGGTCGCGCACTTCAGCGCGCTTGGCTGCGATCATCTTCTCCTTGATGCCGCCCACTGCCAGAACCCGGCCGGTCAACGTCAGCTCGCCAGTCATTGCCCAGTGCGGCGGCACCGCCCGATGCAACGCCAGCGAAATCAACGAGGTCGCCACTGTGATGCCCGCTGACGGGCCGTCCTTAGGCGTGGAACCAGCCGGGACATGCACATGAATCGTGTGCTTACGGAAAAACTTCGCCTCAATGCCGTATTCGGCGGCATTAGCTTCCGCCAGAGTGTAGGCAATCTGGGTTGACTCCTTCAGAATTTCGCCGAGCTTCCCGGTCTGCTTAAACCCGGCCGGCCCAGGCACAGCCAGCGTCTCGACATACAGCTTGGACCCGCCCAGCGGCGTCCAAGCCAAGCCCATGACCACGCCTGGCCGCGACTCGCGCATCAGCTGGTCGTCCTCATAGCGACGCGGGCCAAGATAGTCAGTCAAATTCCTCTGGGTTATTTTGACGGGTTCGGTAACAGTCCCCTCAGCGATGCTGGCCGCGACTTTGCGCATGCAGGCGCCAAGCGACTTTTCAAACGCCCGCACCCCGGCCTCGCGCGCATATCCGAGGATGATGTCCCGCAAGGCAGCGTCGGTAAAACTCAGGTCCTTCTTAGTCAACCCGTTCCGGGGCAACAACTTGGGAATCAAATGGCGTTTGCCGATGCAAAGTTTTTCCTCGGTGATGTAGCCAGACAGGGTGATGATTTCCATGCGGTCCAGAAGCGGAGGCGGAATGGTGTCCTGCATATTCGCGGTGGCGATGAACAGCACCCTTGACAAGTCAAACGGAACGTCAAGATAATGGTCGCGGAAACTGTTGTTCTGCTCAGGGTCAAGGACTTCCAGCAGAGCGGAGGCCGGGTCGCCATGCAGCGATGCCTGCCCGATTTTGTCAATCTCGTCCAGCATAATCACAGGATTGCAGGATTTGCAAATCTTGATCGCGTTGATGATCTTTCCTGGCAGGGCGCCGATATACGTCCGCCGATGGCCTTTAATCTCGGCCTCGTCCCGCATGCCGCCCAAGGAGAAACGGAAGAATTTCCGTCCCAGGGTCTCGGCGATGCTCCGTCCCAGGGAGGTCTTGCCGACCCCGGGCGGACCAACCAGGCACAAAATCGAACCGTCAACCGACCCTTTCAGCTTGGCCACCCCGATGAATTCCAGGATGCGCTTCTTGACGTCTTCCAAACCATAATGGTCGCGCTCCAGAATTTTGCGAGCCGCAGCCACGTCGAGCTTGTCTTCGGTCGCTACGTCCCAAGGCAGCTCAGTCAGCCAATCCAGATAGGTGCGGGCAATCGCATAATCAGGGGACTGAGGATGCATGCCCGTGAGCTTGTCAACCTCGTCCTCGACCCGCTTGATGGCTTCTGGATTTGCATGGGGCCGAATGACTTCCAGCCGTTTGAGGTAGCGATCCACCTCTTCCTCGCGGGTATCGCGCTCCATGCCCAGCTCCGCCTTCACCAAATGCAGCTGCTCACGCAAAAAAAACTCGCGCTGGCTTTTGTTCATCTTGGCTTCGACTTTGTTGGACAAGTCCTCCTTGAGCTTGCTCAGCTCGCCTTCACGCTTCAACAGCCAAAGGGCTTTTTCCAGCCTAGCCTGAACCCGCAATTCATTGAGGACATCCTGCAATTCGACGCCCTCGGCGCTGGTGAGCGTGACTGCAAAATCGGCCAGGCTGCCTGGCGCATTCCAGCTGTAGCGCTGAATCACGGCCTTGGCATCGTCTGTGAAAATAGGACTTCGACTGACGATTTCGTACATGGCGTCCTTGATCGCCAGGCAGAGAGCCTTGACTTCCTCCTCGACCCCGGGGATGTCCTGCGGGTACTCTATTTTCGCCATGACCCGTCCGTCCGTCACCTTGACCTGTTTCAGGATGATCCGAAAACGCGCCTGGCAGAAAATATTCAAATGCCCTTCCGTGGTTTCCTCTGAACGGCGGATAAAAGCCGCTGTGCCGACCCGGAACAGCTTCAGTTCCTTCTTCTTGTTCCCGCCCACCGCCTCTGACCCCGGCTCATGCATCGCAAAGCCAATCAGGCGGTCGTGCGCGGCCATAGCAGCCCGCGCCGCTGAAATGTCTGCGTCCTCCGTCAACAAAACGGGAAACACCATGCCGGGAAACACCGGCTTCTGAATGCCGGACAGGATGGGCAGCTCCTTGGGAAGCTTGCCGTTCGCCGCTACCGAAGAACCGTCCGCATCTGCAGAATCGACTTCTTCCAAAGCGGCGATCACAATATCCATCTTGGACTTGGCGTCCGTTGAACTTGTTTTTTTCTTAGTCATCTCACTCCTCATGCTGGCTGCTTGGCAGTGCCCTAAGCCCCGGCTTAACATCGAGGTTTAGGGCGTCGCCCCCGACCGTCCCGCAGGACTACGCTTTTAACGGATGGCAGCCAACAGTTCAGGCGCCCGGTTGCTGCAAATCTTGTCCACGCCGAGCTTAGCATATTCCTGAGCCAATTCTAGTTTATCCACGGTCCAAACATTCACCTTGATACCGTGCGCATGAGCCGCCAGCACCATGTCACGGGTGACGCCTTCATGGTGAACATGCACCCACGAAAAGCTATGCTTCTTGGCCAATTCCAACAAAGCTACGCCGTCACTCCCTAAGATGGCCAGCGGCAACCCGGCATCAGCTGCACGGACTTGCAGCAAGGCATCCAAGTCAAACGAGGAAACAATGTGCGTGCCCTGGCGCGGCGCATGTCGGCGCAGCATCGCCGTCAGCTTCTCCGCCGACCGGACCGGGTCGCTGAAACGCTTGACTTCGACATTAAAGACGACTGGGCTGGAATCGGACAGGGCCAGGGTCTCCTCCAGGCTGGGAATGCGCTCGCCGGCAAACGTCGGCGACTTCCATGAGCCGGCGTCCAGGCGCTGCAATTCTGTCCAAGACAGATTCGCTATCGCGCCCGTGCCATTGGTAGTGCGGTCGACGGTCGCGTCGTGCATCACGACCAGCTCGCCGTCAGCGGAAACGTGTATGTCCAGCTCAATCGACGGCGCTCCAGCTGCTATGGCCTGGCGAAACGCCAACAGGGTGTTTTCCGGATACGCAGCGCTATAGCCGCGATGTGCTTCAATAATCGGTGTTGACATGGTCTGCCTTTCTTATTACGATGGCCGATTACCGGCAGTGTAGGAGAATTTCATCGGCGTTGTCCCGCCGACCACAGTTTTTCCAGCTTTAATCAGCGAGGCGACTTCAAAGATGCGCCGGATAGTCTGTTCGCCCTGTTCGAGGCCCCATTCATCGGTGAGGATGTGTTCAGGCGGGCCGGCCCAGGCCATGGTTCCATACTGGCAGGTCTGATCGCCATTGCCGACAATCAGGCAGCCGTTTCGGATGAACGGCAGCCACGTGGCCATGATCGCCGTCTCAGCGCCCCCGGAACGACGCCCAGCAATCGCCATGACGCCCACCGGCTTGTTCGCCAACTTGAAATCCTGGTGCCGAAGCACACGCGTACGCATGATAAATTTGCTGAACAAGTCAGACGGCAAGCCAAAGTAGACCGGCGTCGCTACGACGATGCCGTCTGCTTCGCACATCTTGGCCAGGATTTCGGTCATGTCGTCTTTAATCGCGCAGGGGATGTATTCCTCGCGGTCTTTGCGCTTGCCGCAGACGCCGCAGGCCAGGCAATGGAGGATATTCTTGTCCTTCAAATGAATGACTTCATGCTCAATCTGGCCGCCGAGCTTGGCGTTGGCCGCAGCAAAAGAATGCTCCAGCAAGGCCGCGCAGTTGCTCTTAGTCCGCGGGCTGCAATTCAGACCGAGAATTTTAATCGTCATCCTTCGTCTCCGTGTTGCTGCTCGGCTTCAGGCCGGCTTCTTCCATCATCCGATGCAAGGCATTGCGATGCACCCCCAGCCGGGCGGCCGCTCTGGTCTGGTTGCCCTGGCACTCGCGCAGCGCCCTTGCAACAATCAAATTCTGCAATTCAGACAGTGCGTCCCGCAAACAGCTGCCACCTGTCCAGGACAGCGCATCGACATATTGTTCCAGGTGCCAGCGCCTCTGGTCGGTCGGCGTTGCCTCTGGCACCTGCGGCTGCATGCACTGCTCCAGGCACGCTTTGGTGATCACGGGCCCGCCGCCCCTGGCGGCCGCCTGCCAGATGACATTACGCAACTCGCGGACATTCCCCGGCCAATCCCGGCCAGCCAGGGCCTCACAAGCATCTGCCGCCAAGCTCAACTCAGAGTTGACCTGGGCGAGAAAATAACGCGCCAGCACTGGCACGTCCTCGGGGTGTTCGCGGAGAAGCGGGGTTCGGATCGGCAAGACGGCCAGCCGATAGTACAAGTCAGCCCGGAAACTGCCTTGACGGACAGCGACCTCCAAATCACGATTCGTCGCCGCGAGGACCCGGACATCGACCGGCTGCGGCTTCACCGACCCGATGCGCTCGACCTGGTGCTGATCCAAAAAACGCAGCAGCTTGACCTGGGTCGGCAAGGGCAGCTCCCCGACCTCGTCCAGAAACAGGACGCCGCCATCTGCTGCTTCACACAGCCCCGGCTTGTCTTCGCCAGCGCCAGTAAAGGCGCCCCGGCAATGCCCAAACAACTCGCTCTCCACTAAATTATCCGGCAAAGCGCCGCAGTTCACGCCGACAAAGGGGCCATGACGACGACGGCTGCGGGCGTGGATCATCCGGGCTGCCAGCTCCTTGCCAGTGCCGGTGGCGCCAGTGATCAGCACCGGCACGTCGTCCATGGCCGCCACTCGCAAGAGCTGCTTGAACAATTCCTGCATGACCGCCGACTCGCCGACAAAGCCCTCCGCAGCGGCTGGCGCTGGCGTAGTCGGCGCGGCCGACGTCGACGCCAAGGCCTGGAGAACGAGCTGCTCGGCCTGGGTCATGTCAACCGGCTTCGTCACATAGTCAAACACCTGGCTGGCCATGGCTCGGTTGACTGTCTCCAAGGTTCCATACGCCGTCATCACCACTACGGGCAACTGGGGCCGTTCCTGCCGGATTTGAGCCAGGATGTCCAGTCCGTCAGCATCGCCAAGGCGAACGTCAAGGAACACCATGTCTGGTTTTTGGCTCAGGCATTGCTGCAAGCCCTCTGCGCCGCGGCTGCTGGTCAGCACATCATAGCCGCGCTTTTCAAAATAGCGCCGAAACGCAAAGCAGATCGACGCTTCATCGTCGATGATTTGCAATGTGCCTTTACGTTTCGCATTAGCCATGAAAGCGCTCACTCAAAGTCCGTTGTTCGTTTGCAGCCGCGCCCGTCCACGCGCCCCTTTCCGGCTTGGTTCACGGCAGGAATGGATAAGCCGCAGCCGCCATCGCGGGCCTGGTCGGCGGCGTCTCCACCGGCATTGGCGCCACTCGGTCCACAGTTCCCCAGCGGCGGGAAAAGGGCCACCAGACAAAGCACGCCGTGCCGACTAAGTTGCGGCGCGGCACCGTGCCCCAGTAGCGGCTGTCCTTGCTGTTCTCGCTGTTGTCACCTAACATGAAATACTCGCCTGCCGGGACTTCAAAGGTGTCTTCATTATTCGTAAGATACTGCGTGTTTGGCATGTGAGCATAGCCGCGATAACCGCCTGTGAAGCTGTGGATACGGTCAAAGCCAGGATCGTCCGCGCCATCCAGGAGCCGGAAATCCGCTGCTCCAGCTGGCTTGACATACAGCCGGTGGTCGGTGATCCGCAGAGTGTCCCCAGGAAGGCCGACCAGCCGCTTGATGTAAAACCGACCGCCAAAGCCAATGCCGTCCGGATCGACTAGCCCGTCCGTCACAAACACCATCACGTCACCGCGGCGAGGTTCCCGGAAACACAGCGACGTCCGATTCACGAACAGATGGTCGCCAAGCTCCAGGTAGCCGCGCAAGAAAACTTCTTCGCGGGCAAAAAGGCTTGTATCGCGCTTGCCAGCGTATTGGTCGTAAATCGTCCGCAGCACCGTATCTGGAGTGCCAGGGACAGCGTACTGGCGCGATCCGATCGGCACGGAGGACGTCGGAAAAAAGGGCATGGAGGGCAGAGCCGTCACCCGGGACAAGTCGACCGCGCCTGATTCTTCGGCGACTACGTCAACGCCCCGACGTGAATAATTCACATAGGCGAAAAAACGCTGCAAAAAGTTCTTTGGCGGCGGTGTCTCCTGCTCGACAAAATGGATGCCGTACAGCGTCGGCTGCATGCTCCCGGTCGGAATCTTGAACGGTTGCAGGAAAAGCGCCCGAATGCCAAAAGCCAGGCCCAGGGCGACTACCAACACCTCTAAATGCTCACGAATCCACGCATACGACGGCGTTGCTGGCGCCCTGCCGCCGGTGCGGCCGCTAGCCAGGTTTGACAGGCAGGAAGACACTGCGCCGTCGTCTCCGGAAAGACGCACCTGGCGAATTTCCTCGATCAGGCTGCGCAGCTGCGCCTGGTTCTCCTCGGTGAGCAAGTCCTCATCCCGCCGCAGCCGACTCTTGAAATGCTTTTCAAAATCGCGCAGCAACGTCCGCCGTCGCTGGCGCGGCCGTTGCGCCAGGCGCAGAATCTGGCTGCCAAAGAAAAAAAACAAGATTAGTATGTCCAACAGCAGGACGAAGTAAATCGGCATGACCTCTCCTTGCTCGCTCTCTATTTCCGCGCATCGCCTTAGCCGGGTGGCTCATAATTTTCCCGATGCCGTGCAAATCGCGCGTCCCGGGAAGCGCGCCTGCCGCTGCTTCCCGGACGGCCTGCCGGCTTCAGACCAGCAGCTCCGCGATTTGCACGGCATTGAGGGCCGCGCCTTTCAGAAGCTGGTCGCCGCACACGAACAGCGCCAGGCCGTTAGCGCAGCTGAGGTCTTCGCGAATCCGGCCGACCAGGACGTCATATTGGTCGTTGCTCTCGTTCGGCATGGGGAAATGGTTGGCCGCACGGTCGTCGACGACCTTGATGCCAGGCGCTTTGGACAGAGCCGCCAGAGCCTCGTCAACCGACACTTTGCGGGCTTGCTCCACGACTATGCTCTCGGCATGCGAACGCAGCACCGGCACCCGCACACAGGTCGGACACACCTGGATGGTGTCGTCGTGCATGATCTTCCGTGTCTCATTGACCATCTTCATCTCTTCTTCGTTGTAGCCATTCTCGCCAATCGTCGTGTTATGGCTGAAAAGATTGAAGGCATACGGATGCTGGAAAGTCACCGGCTTGGCTGGCTTGCCGGCCAGGACGTCCGCCGTCTGCGTCCACAATTCTTCCATGCCCTTGGCGCCGGCGCCGCTCGCGCTCTGGTAGGTGCTCACCACAATCCGGCGGATAGGCGAGATGTCGTACAACGGCTTCACCGCCACCAGCATGATGGTCGTCGTACAATTCGGGTTGGCGATAATCCCCTGGTGCTTGCGAACGTCCTCGCCGTTGACCTCCGGCACCACCAGCGGAACCTTCGGATCCATCCGGAACGCACTCGAATTGTCCACCACCACTGCGCCAGCCGCAACTGCCGCCGCTGCAAACTCACGTGACCGCGCCGCGCCAGCGCAGAACAGGGCCACGTCAATGCCCTGGAAAGAATCTGCGCTCAAGACCTCCACCGGGAGTTCTTCGTCGCGAAAGAGCAGCCGACGGTTCTCTGAGCGCGCCGAGGCCAAAAGACGCAGGCCTTTGAGAGGAAAATTGCGCTTATCCAGAGTCTTGAGTACCTCGACGCCGACTGCGCCCGTTGCTCCAACTACCGCCACATTCATCTTTTTTCCCATCTTCTCGTGACTCCTGCATTTGCGGGCCTCCGCCCTCGCTTCTCTATCTGGTGCGCCATTCCAGCTCGCCCCCCTGCGGGGCAGGTATAACGCTTGTACGCAAATCTCATAATATAGCCGATATTTATCCCGCCGACGTCTCTTCAAACCGCATTTTCAACTTCCGCCAGGAAAAATCAGCCGTTTTCGCGTGTCTTACTGCCGACTCTTTCCCGCCACCATCGCTGTTGGACGCCCAAGCTGATTTGCAATAGTTGCCGGTCATGCTAAAATAATAATTGGTCGAAAGTCTCCCATGCCATGATTTTTGCGCCCTTTCACCCACAATCCTAAAGGAATCACCATGACTTTCCGCAGCCTCAGCGTCTTTCTCTGCGCCGCTGGCCTTGGCGTAACTCTTGCCACTGCCCAGCAGGCCAACCCGGAAAAAGTGGCTCAAGTTGCCGCCGGCACCCTCACCGAAGCCCGCGTCTCCTGGTGGGGCTTTAACCCTGCCGACTCGACCGCATTTCTGCAACAAGCCATCAATTCCAAAGTCCCCAAGCTGATCATCGACAAGATGCCGTCGCCCTGGTACACCAACAAGTTGACGGCAGTCAGCAACCAGGAAATCATCTTTGAGGAAGGCGTCGAGCTGGTCGCCCTGAAAGGCCAGTTCCAGGGACTTACCGACGCCCTGATAACTATCCGCCAGCAGGAAAACGTGACTCTCCGCGGACTCGGCAAAGGCGCCACCCTCCGCATGCACAAGGCTGACTACCATACCGACGCCTACAAAAAATCGGAGTGGCGGCACGGCATCAGCATTTTGAGCTCGCTCGGGGTCAACATCATCAATCTCAACATTGTCGACACCGGCGGTGACGGCATCTATCTGGGCATCGCCAAACGCGGCGTGCCTCCGACTGACATCCTGATCAAAAACGTTGTCTGCGACGGTAACAACCGCCAGGGCATCAGCGTCATCGCCGCCGTCAACATGCTCATCGAAGACACCAAGTTGATCAACACCAGCGGCACCGCGCCGGAAGCCGGCATTGACTTTGAACCCAACCTGCCGGACGAGCCAATCCGCAACTGCGTCATGCGCAACTGCTACAGCGAAAACAACAACGGCGGCGGATACGTCTTCTATCTGCCTAACATGGTAAGCGACATCAGCCCGCTGGAAGTGACCCTCGAAAACTGCATCTCCATCAACGACAAGCGTTCTCCGCTGGCGCTCCATACTGGCAACGGCCCTGGCCGCACCTTGCAGGGACATTTCAAAGTCATCAACTGTACATTCACCAATGCCGGCAATCCGATCAGCCTAGTCGGCAATGACGCTGACGGCGTCAAAATCGAATTTGTCAACGTAACGATTGACAACTGCGGCCACACCCAGCCCGAGAAGGCGGTCATCAACATGAGCAACCGCGCCCAGGACGAGTCGGCCGGCGGCAACCTGTTCTTCCGCAACGTCACGGTCAAAGACCCCAACGAAGGCCGCCCGCTGTTCAACTTCACTGATGGCGGCATGAATGGCGGCGGCTTGCGCAACATCAGCGGTGAAATCACCTACATCGCCAATGGCAAGGCCACAAAGCAGGTCTTCAGCGACGAATGGGCCAAGGCCACCTTCCCGCCTCTCCAAATCAAAAGAGTCCCGTATTATCCGATGGACGGCGCCCGCTTCCAGCCCTACCAGGCCAACGCTGTCATTCCCGACCAGGACCTTCCTAACTTGCAGCCGCGCGGCTTAGGGAAATTCTGGCTGTATGCCAACCAAGGCGAAGACATCCGCCTGGCAGTTCTCTACGGCCAGCTCGGCAACTACTCCGGCACCAGGGCGGCAGTCAACCTCATCACTCCCTCCGGGAAAAAAATCGGCCTTGGCGGCGCCCAATTCCAGGAAGTGACTGAACTGGCCTTGGCTGAAGCGCCGGAAACTGGCATCTACCAGGTCGAAATATCTGCTGGTGCCAACTGGTCTTCGATCAAGCGCAGCAACCGCGCCATTGTCCTGCCCGCCTATCCCAAGGCCGCCCACCTGGCCGCAGGCGGCGGCGACTACTTCTTCCTCGTCCCGCCCGGCTCCGGCGAATTCAGCATCCGTTTCTGGGGCGAAGGCGCCGAGGGTCTCAAAGCGACCGTCTTTGACCCGGCCGGCAATCAGGTTTGGCAGAAGGACGATATTTCGGCCATTGAACAGTTCGTCGGCACACCTGAGCAAGGCAAGGCTGGCGGCGTCTGGAAGCTGCGAGTGGAAAAACCGACCAACTTGCCGGTCATTGAAGACCACTACATCCGGATTTACGGCATCCCGCCATTCATCGGCCTGGCCCCAGAACTGCTCCTCGCGCCAGCCCAGTAAAGTCACCCCGACGCCCGACGTCCGGCTATTTGCCGCAGCACAAAGGCGGACTATGGGTGTTCCGGGACAACCTTCACATGGGCTTTGACATCCTCCTGCTGCATGCATAACAGCCTAAGCTGGAATGATGTTCAAGGAGCGTGTCCGCAACAAAAGCCATCCGGGGCGCAAAGAGCGCTGCGGATGGCTTTTTGCCTTTTTGCCGACACACTCTTGACGCTCAGGCCTAACATCACTTTTCCAAGGAAGGATTATTTCATGTACATCAAGCATGTCAGCATCCGACGCATCTGCAATCCGATCAAACGGCCCTACCGGACCGCTTTCGGCAGCCAGAACGCCTTTAATTCCATCCTGGTTTCGTTGAACAGCGGCGATTATACCGGCTGGGGCGAGGCATCTCCTGGCGGGGGTCCCTTCTTCTCGTCGGAATATGACCTCACCGAGTATTGTGTCAGCCGCGATTTTATTGTTCCGCAACTGCTTGGCAAAGACATTCCTTCCGGCGAAGACTTACAGAATATCCTTGCTCCGATCCGCGGTCATCGTTTTGCCAAGGCTGCATTTGATGTGGCATGGTGGGATTTGCACAGCCAGCTGCAGAAAATCCCTCTGTACCGGGCGCTGGGTTCTACCAGCAACACCTGCCATATCGGGTACACCTTCGGGGTCATGGACAGCTTTGATGAACTGCTCGCTGGCATCGAGCAGGTAACTCGCCTGGGCTATCCCAGGGTCAAACTGAAATTCTGTCCAGGCTGGGAATTGGACATGCTGGCGGCAGTGCGCTCCACTTTTCCGAACCTGACCATTCATATCGACTGCAACAGCGCCTATACCTTGAGCGATCTTGCCATGCTGAAAAAACTGGATCAATTCCAGCTGGCGATGATCGAGCAGCCCCTGCAACACGATGATCTGATTGACCACGCCACTCTGCAAAGCAAAATCGGCACCCCGGTCTGCCTCGACGAAAGCATCACCACACCAGAGCAGGCTCAACAGGCTATCAGCATCAAAGCCTGCCAATACATCAATATCAAATATGGACGTGTAGGCGGAATAACCCCTGCCCTGCAAATTCATCAGCTCTGCGCAGACCATGGCATCGGCTGCTGGCTCGGCGGCATGGGCGAATCCTCCCTGGGAACTACCGTTGTCGCCAGCCTGGCTACCCTGCCCCATATCAACTACCCATCCGATATCTCACCATCAGAAAAATTCTATGTGCAAAATTTAGGCAAGCCGGTATTGACGACCAACCAGCCTGGCACTTACCAGCTTCGTGACAATCCCGGGCTGGATGTCGTGCCCGACCCTGACGCCCTGCATAAATTCACGGTAGAGAAGGAAGACTTTTATGCTTGACCTAAAAAACCAAATCCGCTCGGCTGTTGACGCCAGCCGGGCGCGCATTATTGCCATTGCTGAGCAGATTCTACACCATCCCGAACTTGGCTATCGCGAGTTTCAAGCCTCCAAGCTGATGCGTGGTCTTTTTATCGAACTCGGGCTGCCAGTGCAGGAAAACCTGGCCATTACTGGCTGTCGTGCAGTGTTGGACAGCGGTCGTCCAGGACCAACAGTTGCCCTGCTCGGTGAATTTGACGCGCTGCCAGTGCCGACTCATCCGCTGGCTGATCCATCCACCGGCGCCGCACATGCTTGTGGCCATCACGCACAGAGCGCCGCCCTGGCAGGAGCCGCCATCGCGTTGACTGCAAGCAAGGCCATTGAAAAGCTTTCCGGAAAAATTGTCTTCATCGCCTGCCCCGCCGAGGAGTTCCAGGCGCTGGACTTCTGCCGCAAACTGATTGCCGAAAAGAAACTGGTATATTGCGGCGGTAAGGCAGAATTGATCCGGACAGGAGCCTTTGATGATGTCGACGTCGCCATGCTGATTCATGGAGGCAGCGACCATTTTTCACCGGCCAGCTTCAATGGCTTCGTGATGAAAAAAATTGTTTTTACCGGCAAAGCATCGCATGCCGGCTTGAAACCGCAGCTGGGAATCAACGCATTGAGCATGGCTCGACAGGCACTGAATTTGATTGATGCCCAGCGCGACACCTTTGATGATCAGGACTCTGTTCGCATTCATGGCATTGTCACCAACGGCGGCGCCGCAGTCAATGTCGTTCCTGACCGGGTCGAATTGGAGTTGCAAATTCGCGCCAAAACCCCCGCTGCCATCCAGGACGCCGCCGTAAAAGTCGAACGCTGCTTGCAGGCCGCAGCCATGGCCTTTGCCGGCGCCGTCCAAGTTGAAACGCTGCCAGGTTATATGCCTTTCAAAAGCTGCCCGGAACTTGAACAGCTGCACGCCGCCAATCTCAAAAGCCTCGCTCCGGAAGTGGCTTTTTCCACCGGAACTCATCGCGGCTCTTCGACGGATATGGGCGATGTCAGCATGATCATCCCATCACTGCATGCTTACAACGGTGGATTCACCGGAACTCCGCACAGCACAGACTTCCTGGTCACAGACCCGGAAAAGGCATATATTCAAGCCGCAGCACTGCTAGCCATGAATGCTGTAGACCTCCTCTTTGGCGATGCCGCCACCGGAAAAAGCATAGCCGCACAGCCAACCACACTAAGCCGCGAAGAATATCGCAAGTTAATGCAAGAAACGTCACGCCCGTCCAAATGGGATTACAGAAAAAAATAACGCTGTATGAGCCCCGTCTGCCACTATGGGCCAGGTCAAGAAAATGCGCTACTATCCTGGACGGAAATAACGATGCGATCATCAAGGTACTATAAACAAAGCGCAAATTGCGGCACTTCCGGAAAATCTTTCACAAAAAACAAGAAGTCGGCCGATAATAGTACAAAAGAAAGGGGGGAGGAAAAGGCTCGCGGCCCCTTCCTCCCCCTTTCTTTTCGCCAGGACGTCACTCACTCCGTCGGCATTGGTCTTAGCTTCTTCAGCTGCTCCTGCTTCAACAGGTCTTTCAGGTGCTCAACGTATTTTTCCGCACCACCGGGCTTATAGCCGGTTCTGCCGATGATCTGGCCGTCGGCGCCAACCAGGTAAATAGTCGGAAAGCCGCGCACCTTGAATTCATCGGCCAATTTCTTGTTCTGGGCCTTCACTTCCTCCGTCAGCTCAATTTTCTTGGGGAAGTCGATTTTCATCAGCACCAGGTTCTTTTCGGCGTAGTCCAGGAAAGCCTTCTGGGAAAAGACCTCCTTGTCGAGCTTGACGCACCACCCGCACCAATCGGAGCCGGTGAAATTCAGCAGTATCGGGAGTTTCTTTTCAGCCGCGACCGCCTTGGCCTTAGCGTAATCATCAAGCCAGCCTGCATCAGCAGCTTTGGCAGCCTCATCAGCGGCCCGGAGAGCCATGCACCCCAGACACAGCAAGGTCAACATCGTCAGCAATGTCTTTTTCATAGTCATTTTTCCTTTCTGTGAGTTCAACAATCATTTTTCTGGCAACAGTGGCGCTCGCCGTTTTCACAACCTGTTTCAGAGGCGTTTTTGGCCGGCGACCCAGGCTTGCTTCGGCTCTAAATCAGCCGACATTCGCACCAGGTCGGCCCGGAAGCCAGGCTCGATTTTCCCGCGGTCGGAAAATCCCAGCGACCGAGCCTGGTTCCATGCCGTAGTTTTGACCAGCTGCGCCAAGGGAAGTTGCGTCAGCCGGCGGACTCTTTGCAAGCCCTGGTGAAAAAGCAGCGTACTTCCGGCCACTCGGCCATTGGCGATGCGGGCGCAGCCATCGCGAACCGTCACCGGCAATCCGCCGAGCTCATAGTCGCCATCCGGCATGCCAGCGGCGCGCATCGAATCTGTGATCAGCATGATGCGCTCGCAGCCGATAACCTCAAACAAAAGCTGAATCATCTCTGGACACAAGTGCACGCCATCGCAAATCAGCTCCACGAACATGTCCTTGTGCAGCATCCCGCCGCCGACCAGGCCAAAATTCAGATGATGCAAGGGCGACATGACATTGCAGAAATGCGACATGTGCCGCATGCCGAGCAGACGCGACTGCGTGAATTGCTCGTAGGTCGCCTGCGAATGCGCCACCGCTGGCATGATGCCGCGCTCAACCAACTGCCGCACGAACGACAAATCATGGTCGAGTTCAATGGAATACGATGCCTTGCTGATGGGAAACCAGGAGGCGAGTCGGTCAACCATGTCAATATCGGGTTGACGCAGATAATCAGGGTTCTGCGCCCCAGCGCAATCCGGGGCAATGAAGGGGCCTTCCAGATGGATAGCCGGCAAGTCGGCGCCATCGTGATTTTCGCGCTGGAACATCTGAGCATGGGCAAAGACTTCGTCCAGCCGCTCCTCAGGCAGAGTCAGGGTCGTGCCTAAAAACGAGGTCACTCCCTGGGTCAGCTTGTGCCGGGCCATGGCCGCCATAGCCTCTTGAGTGGCGTCGCAAAAATCATGATTAGCGCAGCCGTGCGTATGAATGTCAAAAAAACCTGGCAAAAGCAGATCGCCTCCCAAATCAATGTACTCCACGGGGCCGTACACCGGCTCAAGAGCGCTCTTCGGAATGGCCTCGCCTGGCAGATACAAAGCGGTTATGACGCCATCTTTGACCACCAGGGAAGCATCAGGGACATCGACATCCGGCGAAACAATATGCGCCCGCTGAAAAACTGTTGTCATGGCATGTTCTTTCCCGGCCGCATTAGGCCGCGCATCAAGGGTGCTTCGCTCTTGCCTCAAGACAGGGCAATAACGTCGGTCGTATAGGCGATTTCAGCCTTTGGATGACGATTCAGATAGGATGCCGGCAGCTCAGGGGTGACTTTGCCGGCCTGCACGCGCCGCAGCGGCGCCGCCTGCTCCTTAAAGCACGCCAGCAGAAGGATTTCATCAGCGGCAAGGATAGGCTTCAGGCCCATGGTCACTGCTTGGCGCGGCATCATTGATTCGTCGTTACCGGCGGTCAGGCGCGCATTAGTCGCGATAGTCAAGGGCGCCAGGTCGATGATCCGGCTGGGAAGCTCCCCATAATCGTCAACGCTGATCTCGGTTTCGGACATAGGCTCATTGAAGGCGATATGGCCATTGAAGCCAATGCCTAGGAGCTGCAAGTCCAGGCCGCCGACGTCCGCGATCTGCTGGTCGTAGGACGCAGCATCGGTCGCTGGCGGATAATATGCTGACGCGTCAGCAAAGCCACGCTCCGGCGCCAGGCGGGAAAACAAGTTTTTCCGCATATAGGCCCGGTAGCTCAAGGGGTGGTCAGCTGGCACTTCGCGGCCATTGGGGGCGACATATTCGTCCAGGTTGAACGTGCTCAACCCCCGCAGGTCCGTGCCTGCCGCGTTGAACTTTTCCGCGAGCAGCTCGTACAGACGCAACATGGTATTGCCAGTCGCCAGCCCAAGGTTGCATTTTCCGGACGTTGCCAAGCAACGGCTCGCCACCTGGAAAATCCGCTCGGCGCCATACTGGCTCATGGCCTCATAATCTTTGACCTTTGTCCACTTCATGATTCCACATCCTTTGTTTTTAACCCATGTTGCGGAGGCGACGCGCAGTTCCGCAGCCGTCGCCCTCTTCTGTACTACTATCTCCCAACTTCTTGTTTTTGCGAAAGATTATCCTCAAATCAGCGCATAAATGTCACCCCGCCGGGACTCAAAATTATTATACACCTCACCCAGGGCTTCGCTGCGCTCACCCTGGGCTTTTATGTTTTAGCCCTGCTGGTCTTCTGCCGCTTCGCGGCTGATTTCCCTATACAACAATCCTATAAAAATCCATGTTTATCTGTGTTCATCCGTGGTTAAAACCAGGAAAATTTCACAGAAAGCCGGCTTTCTCCAGCTGCTCCAGGCTGACTTTCGAGCTGCTTCCTTCCGCCTGGACTTCCAATCGGCGGAGGACATACCGGCCGATCATGTCAACCTCCAGGTTAACCAGGTCGCCGCGGCGCAGACGCGACAGGTTCGTATGGGTCCAGGTGTGCGGGATAATGCAGACTCCGAACCGGTCCCGCTCCAAGCGGGCGACAGTCAAAGAAACGCCGTTGACTGCTATGCTGCCTTTCATAATCACCAATTCCCGCAAATCGTCTGGCAGGCCCACGCTCAGCACCAGGTCGTCGCCTTCCTGGCCGACCTGGATAACCGGCGCCGTAGCGTCGACATGTCCGCTGACCAGGTGCCCGCCCAAGCGGTCGCCAACCCGCAAGGCGCGCTCCAGGTTCAGCGCCGTCCCTGCTGTCGCCTGGCCCAGATTCGTCCGGCTCAACGTCTCTTGCAGCGCATGAAAATGGATGACGTTGCCCTCGTGCGCTTCTACTGTCAGACAGGCGCCGTTGACCGCTATGCTGTCGCCGAGCGCTATCTCCGAGACTGGCAGCTGCGTCCGCACACTCAATTTCGCTGCTTTTCCGGTCACGGCGATTCTCACCAGCGCGCCTACATCCTCAATCAATCCCGTAAACATTGCTGCAATATCCTGTGATGAGAAGGTCTTGTCCAATTCTACGCACTTGCCGGTCTGTGAGTTCAATGGCTTCGCTCAAAGCTGCCGGCGACGCGCCGCCCACAACCGGGCGGCTGTCCCGACCGCCCAGTATCTTCGGGGCAACGAAGAAGGCGATTTTATTGACCACGCCGGCTTGCAAGGCAGCTGCAGCCAATTCACCGCCGCCTTCCAGGAGCAGCGCCATCACTCCGCGTTCCCCTAAGTTGCTAAGGAATTCCAGCCACTGCGTCGTCGTCGTCGGCTTGGCGAACATCGGCGGCTGGTCGGGAACAGCGCTCCAAATGCGAGCTTCAGCGGGAAAGTCAGGCCGCGACGTCCACACAATCCGGAGAGGCTGACGCGGCCAGTTGGCTGGCGAACGCACCGTCAGGGCGGCGTTGTCAAAACGAACCGTGTCGCCGCCGACCATCACCGCGTCTGCCCATCGGCGCAGACGCTGGACCATGCGCCGAGCTGGCGGCCCGCTGATCCACTGCGACTGGCCTCCAGCCGTGGCGATGCGCCCATCCAGGGTCATGGCCATTTTCAACAGCACAAAGGGACGACGGTGGTTAATCCACCAGAAAAAAGCCTCATTCAAGCGCATACACTCGGCTTCCAGGACGCCGGACGTCACCTCAATGCCTGCGTCAGACAAAATGGCGATGGCTGCACCACGATGCGCGGGGTTAGCGTCAAGGCAGCCGACGACGACGCGCCGGACGCCAGACGCAAGCACTCGCTCGGTGCAGGGCGGCGTCCTGCCCCAGGTGGAACACGGCTCCAGGGTGACATAGAGAACGCCGCCGCGAGCAGCGTCGCCAGCGTCATCCAGAGCCATAGGTTCCGCATGCGGACACCCGGCCCGGCGATGATAGCCGCGACCGACGATTCGACCAGAGCAATCGGTCACAACGGCGCCGACCAGGGGATTGGGCGAACAGCGCCCCCAGCCACGCAACGCCTGCTGGAAGGCCAGTCGCATCATTTGCTTGTCATGAAAATCACTGGTCGTCATCAAGCGTTATTCTCACCTTGAGTTGCCGGCCGTTCCCTAACGACCGCGCTAAAAGTCAAACATCAGCTGCTGGGGTTTGGTTGCCGGGTCTGGCGGCAGGCTGGCCGGAGCGGAATCGGCTTCGGTCTCGGTCTCGGGGTCACGTTCCGAATCGCCATCAACGCCAGGTTCGTGGTCGGCGGGCGCATCAGCATCAGCCGCTGCAACGGCCAGCATGGCGGCCAGGCTGTCAGCAGTCAAATCCTCAATCACGCCATCGCGCCGAAAAGCGCGTTCCATGCGGGCGAAAATACGGTTGTGGGCATAATGCTTCAAATGCTCCAGGTCGCCGATGACGATCATTTCACGGCGGCAGCGGGTATGGGTGACATTGACCCGGTTCGGGTCGTCCACAAAACCGATGCCCTTGCCGCCGGAGCGCACATACGAGATGATCACCACGTCGCTCTCCCCGCCCTGGAAGCTGTCAACGGTCGATATCCGGTTATGCCGGAAGTCGTTCCAAGTCTGCTTGTCAACGTCAGCTGGGACGGTACGCAACAATTTGCGCAGCAATCTCGCCTGCCGCCGATAGGGCGTGATCAGAGTGATTTCCGACAATGGAAAGCGCTGCCGGCATTCATGCAGCGCCGCGACCGCGATCTTGGCCTCCAGGGGGTTTTCGATTCCAGGCTGGCCGGTCAAGGTCAACTGCTCCTGGCGCTGTTTCGCTGGCAGGCCCGCCGTGTTCAGGAAACGCAGGGTGGAAGCGTGATAGCGCTCTTGGCGCTCGCGGTAGCCGAGATGATAGTATTCCGCTGTCGGGCTGGTGGTGACCTGGGCATTGTAAAACAAGTTGGCCGCAAAACGCATCAGGCGCGGATTCTGGCAGCGGTAGCTGTTGCGCAAGAGCAGCTCTGGCAGCTGCCGATGATACTGCAGCCAGCCCAGGAAACTGCCGCCGATGAAACAGCGCTGCTCCTGGTTCAAAACACCAAACTGCTGGGCCAGGCCGCGCCAGGCTTCCGGCGCCAGCGGAAAAGGCGGCAGCTGCTGCGGATCGCCGAAAAACACGGCCCGGCGGCTCAGGCAAAGGCACAGCAGCGTCTCTCCAGCACTGGCCATGCCAGCCTCGTCAAACAAAATCACGTCAAAAGGGCCGTCCTTCTCGGCTGCCGCAGCCAGGTAAGGCGAACGCAACAGGCCAATGTGGGTGCTGGCATGAATTTCGCCTGGGCGGGCGGCGTTTGCGGCCGCGAATGCCTTGAGTACGTCATCATCGCCATGCCAGCAGGCAGCCGCAATCTCGGGCTGGACAACGTCGCGGTTGCTGCCGTGCCGCAGCAGGGGCAAGCCCAGCAAGCGGCGGCAGATATTGTCAACAGCAGCGTTCGAGGGAGCGGTGATCAAAATCCTGGCGCCCGCCTGGCAGAGTTCGCGCGCCAGCTGTTCCAAGACCTTAGTCTTGCCAGTTCCTGGCGGGCCTTGGATGACCACAACCGGGTTTTCGCTGTCCAAGCCAGCGGCGAGCGCCGTTGCCTGCGATGCGTCAAGGCCGCCTTCAGCCGGTCTCATGGCGTGCCGATAACGCAACGGCAACAGGCCAAGAACACGGCGCACCACTTCCTGGCCTGACAGTGCCTGGTCAAGAATCGAACTGCGCAGCGTTTCCAGCGACTTAGCCAAATACTCCAGCGGACTGCGTCGTGGCTGGGCGCACAAGTGATCATCAATGGGCGAAGTCTGGCCTGGGTCATCCCAAGTAATCGTACCAATCAATTCGCCGGAATCAAACAAATCAAGGCTAAGTTCGCCGAGTTTCTCCTTGGGTCTGCCATGCCGGAACAGGAAAAGCCGGTCGCCCTCCCGCACGGGCAGCGAGTCGGAATCCATCGGCAAAGGCATCCGGATCACACAGCCACGCCCCTCCTGCGAACTGAGGACAGCGGCGTTGCCCAGCGTCAGCAGAAAGGAATCCTCCAGCTGAACTAAGAGGCGTGCGCATTCCACCAGCAAATCAAGGTCCTGGACGACTTCCCAGCGGCTGCGCGCTGGCAGCTCCACCGGCAGCACGGCTGCCGGGGCGGGCGCGGCGACATGGCCTTCGGGCGCGTCTCCGAAATCAAAGCAGAGCTGGGAGCTGAGTTCGTCGGCTGCCATGTCGCCCAGGACTTTTTGCAGCAAGGCCCGCTTGACTTGGGCGCTGCTTTTGAGGACGCTGTCCAAAATGGCCGGGTCAACCTCGGCGCGAAGGCTCTCCAAAGCTTCCCTGAGAACGGCATTGCTGACCTTGCTTAAGTCAAGATGAGCGTAACGGGCCCTGACCGCAGCCACTGCATCCGCCATCAATTCAACGCGCTCGCCGTACGTATTGTCCTGGAGGGGGTTCGGCATTGGCGGCTGGGGCTTGAAGACGGCGCCGTCAGGCGTCAGGCAAATGGCGACCATCTGGGTCGTCTCCAGCGTCTCCACCGCCAAGCATGGACACTGCTCGCTGACGCTCCAAGTGAAATAGCCGACCCTGTCGCCCTGCTCTTCTTCAGCCGGCCTGACCACCTGCTGGCGGTTCAAGACCAGCCCATCCGCCGGAATCGCAAACGGACGAGGCTTGCAGCTGTCCATCCATAAACAAAAAAAATTCCGGCTGCTGACCAGGACTTGGTTCTTTTCCCACAGCTTGGCCGCCTCGCTCAGCAGCAAATGCAGTTTTTCAAATTCTGGGTTCGACTTTGTCATGACCATCGCTTTTTACTTCACGACATGAGACCGCATCAAGCATCGCCGACGTCGCCCAAGTAGCGGCGGGCCAAAGCCGGAGACCCCTGCGGATCGTCATTCTTCGAGGCAAGGACGGACGCACCGCGCCGACAAGTCGGAACGGCAGCCAAACGCGAAAAGCCTTGTCTCCATCAACAGAAAAAACAGCGGTGCGCCGACATGACGGCCGGGCCGCTGAAAATCGCACTAAAGGCGTCGCTTCCGCCCTGGCTGGCATCATCTTCACCAGGGTTCGTGGCCGGCCTGGACGCGCTCATTCCTCCAGGGGACGGAATGCCTCCTGGTCAAACTGCGGGCTGCCCTTTTCATCATATTTCAAAACCATGATATATTTCTGGGGTCGCTTGTTCGGACCAAGATAACTGACCCCGGCATGGAATTTAGAGCTGCACTCAGCATACTGCCGGATTTGCACCAGCTGCGTCTGCATCGCTACTATCCGTGACCCCAACGACGCCACTTTGGCCAGCAACCCGCCGCACAGCACCAGCAACGCCACATTCAACACCAAAACCAAAATAAGGAGAGGGCTGCTGGCCGGTCGCGCTCTGGCAGCCATCGGCACGGCGGCTGGCGCCGTCGACGGTCGCACCCCGGTGGTGCTAGAGGCCAGGGCGGGCGCCCTGCCTGCGGCAGCCGTCGAGCGCGCCGTTGTCGCACTCGCGTCCTGTGAAAGGACCGGCGCACGCGAAGCCTGGGTGGCAGCTACTCTGCCGCCTGAGCCAGCTCCCATGCGCCCCCCAACAGGACGGCCGCCGCCGACACCCCGGCCAGTACGGCCACCAAAGCCAGGCTTGCCAGCACCGGCTGCAGGCGCAGCGCCAGCTGGCGCGTCTTCAGTCGGCGCGCTTTCAGCCGACTGCTCTTCCGGCGCCGACTCTTCTTCCGGCTTCTTGCTGTTGTCATCGCCAAAAGCGGCAAGGATAGCGTCTTTCAGGTCATCGCTCATCGGTATCCCCCTTTTATAAGAACAACAAGCCCCCTGACTCTGGACGGACTCTTTGTGCAGGCACATATTTTAGTGTAGTCTTCACGGGCCGGTTGTCAAGCCATCCAAGCCGTTTTTCGGCCTGATGCTGCCTGCTTCCGCGCCATTTCCCGTCCCCACAGCAGCAGTTGCCGCATGCCGTCTTCTGGCGTGACCAAGGGCTGGTAGCCAAAATCACGCGAGGCAGCCGCATGGGAAAAGGAATGCGAACGCGCCAGCTGGTCCACGACAAAGCGCGTCATCGGCAATGGTTCTCCAAACGGCCGTACGGCGTTGAACAGTTCACAGACCCGGCCCAGAAGTTGGGCCAGGCGATGGCTGATGCGGCGCTTCACCGGCGACAAACCCAACTCAACCAGGAGAGCATTGACCCATTCCCACAACTGCACCGGCTCGGTGTCGTTGATGAAATACGCCCGACCCGCACAGCGCCCCTGGCCACGCAATTCGTCTGCCGCCTGCAAATGCCCGTGGGCCGCGTTTTCAACGTAGGTCAGGCTGACCTGGTTGCGGCCCTCGCCGACCATGCGCAGGCGCCCTTGCAGCGCTCCCTGAAACAGCTTGGGAATGATGTGCGGATCGCCGGGACCCCAAATCAGATGCGGCCGCAGCGCACACGTCCGCAGCCGGAACGCATCGCTTCCGCCCTGGCCGCCCCCGGCGTTGGCCGCCAGCACCATCTGCTCGGCCGTCGCCTTGGTCTCAGGATAGGGCGCTGTGAAGCGAGGCGGATAAGGCAGAGACTCATCCCCCGCGATGATGTCCTCCTGCCCGACGACGACGCTGGGCGTGCTGGTGTAAACCAAATGGCGAACCTTTGCCTCCAAACAGGCGCGGATGACATTCTTGGTGCCAAGGACGTTGACCTCATAGTAGCGCCGACGCGGCCGCACGATGTCGCAAATGGCGACCGTATGGAAAACCGTGTCGCTGCCCTCGCAGGCCGAGCGCACGGCCGCGTAGTCGACGATGTCCCCTTGGACGCATTCAGCGCCGAGCGCGGTCAGGGCAGGATAGGCGCGGCGGTTGAACACGCGCACAGATTCCCCCCGCGCCAGCAGCATCCTGGTGATGTGCTGACCAAGGAATCCACCGCCGCCAAGTACTGTGCTGCGCATGACAGGACTCTTCAATCTTCCAACAGGGGTTGAATCAGGCTTGCTCGGAAGGCGTCTTGCCCAGCACCGTCTTCAGGGCGGCCAGCACCTTGTCGACCAGGCTGTTGTAGTCGTCGCCGGCTACCGGCAGGATCGGAGGCAGGAAGGTGACCTTGACCGGCTGGAAAAACCGCGGCACAAGCCGTGTCCTGGGCAGGGCTTCGTAGGCGCCCTGCAAGGCCACCGGCACAATCGGCACGCCCAGCTCCTGCCCCAAGATGGCAAACGACTGCTTGAAGCTCCCCAGCTGGCCGTCCAGGGTACGCGTGCCTTCCGGAAAAATGATGACTTTCTTGCCGGCCTGGAGAACGCTGGCCAGCTTCTGCAGAGACAGCTTCAGGTCGCTGTTCACGTCCATCACAATGATGTTGTGCCGATTCGCCAAAAAACGCTGCCAACGCCGTTTCAGATGCTCGGCCTTGGCATAGAAAAACGTATCCTTGAAGACATCCTTCTTGAGAAAGGCGGAAATCAAAAAGCCGTCTAAATAGCTTTGATGGTTGGGCGCGAAGATGCAGGGGCCTTCCGGCACATTCTCCATGCCTTCGCCGCCCAGGCGGAAAGCGCAGCGCAGAAGCGTCCGCGAACAAAAATTTGCCCAATGGTGCGCAAACCAGCTTTTCGGCAGTTTCACCGCGACCTTCTCCCGCAGGATATCACCCCATTTCAGGCCCTGGCGGCGGGCAATGGTGGCCCCGGCCTCGTGCAGGTAGGTCGCCAGCAAGGCCGGAGTCGAATGCTCAGCCAGCTCCGGCTCCTTGATGTCCAGGCCAAAGGTGACGTTGAGAAACGCCAGGAAGGACACTTTGCGCAAAGAGTCCAGGCCGAGGTCGATTTCAAAATGGTCGTCTGGATGGACTGCCGTCTCCGCCTCGCCAACTAGGTATTCCTTGATGACCCGGTATTCCTCCAGGTCGGGCTCTGGCTTGGCAGCCTTGACTGTCTTCTGGCCGCAGGCGGCTGCCAGGGCGGGAAGCTCATGGCGCTTCAACTTGCCCAGCCTGGTTCGGGGCAAAGACTCGCTGACAAAGGTGCATTTCAAAATGCGCTTATAACTGGAAGTCTGGGCGTTGTAGCTGTTAATCACCTGCTGACGAATTGTATCTTCGATGTTGAGGATGCCAGCGTCGGCCAAGGCTTTCATGTTCGGCAAAATCAGCGCTTGCAGGGCGTCGCCCGACTCCAGCACCGCGACTTCCGCCACCAAGTCGCTTATCCCGAGTACCTTCTGCTCCACCTCGTCAGGATTGATGTTCTTGCCGTTAGGCAGGATGATGATTTCCTTTTTTCGGCCAGTGATGTAGATATAGTCGTCCTGGTCGACATGGCCGAGGTCGCCGGTATAGAGCCAGCCGTCCTTCATGACGGCCGCTGTCTCGTCCTCACGCTTGTAGTAGCCGCGCATCACATTGCCGCCGCGCACGGTAATTTCGCCGTCGACAATGCGCAC
>Ga0123335_1001054_pt1 | contig 46116 bp, 38 predicted proteins | sample BiotimSIPDNA_2_FD_89707 | JGI IMG/M metagenome (GOLD analysis project Ga0123335, IMG submission 89707) | Anaerobic biogas reactor microbial communites from Washington, USA - Biogas_R2 time_0 SIP DNA | ecosystem: Engineered > Bioreactor > Anaerobic > Unclassified | place: Washington, USA...
AGGTATGATACGAAGAATAATAAGTGCTTTATGCTTGGTTGTGGTTATGGCATTCACAGGATGTGAAGGAGGTATCGATTTTTCAGGTGATGAGAAAGAAGACATTGGAGTGACTGTAAACATGACAATTGTTATGAAGAATAATCATTCGGTTCCAGTGAATTTGAGGCTTTTGGATGAGATGGCTAGCTCAGAAACGCTTGTGCCTGCCAAGGGTGCGAGAACGGTAGAAGAATCCATTAATTTGACAAGTGATTCCCGGTACGAACACATCTATGATCTGGTAATAAAAGCATCGTGGGATGGGGGATCAACAGAAACAACCCATCACGTAGATTACAAAAAATACACATTGGATTTTTCCGAAGGGCTCGATGCTCCTCCGTTTCTAAACTTATTGATTACTGCATCATTCGATGGTGCAAAAATTACTGTAACCGAAACGAGTATCTGATTTTATTGATTTCTATTTAATTATCAATTTTCTTGTAGAAAGCATTTTCCCGTTGGTAACTGCTACAATGTATAATCCTGATTTCAAGGATGACAAATCAATAGAGGTTATGTTCTCATGCGCAATTATTGAGGGCATAACCTTTTCACCCAATGAATTGTAAATTGTTACATGAGAATTGATCCTTTCGTCGCCAATAGCCAGCATAACGGTTCTTCTGGCCGGATTTGGGTAAATGTGTATACTTCTGTCGTTCGAAGACGGGTTGCTTTCTTGTTGGAGAACGTATTCCGATTTTTCGGGCGATGTACCTGGAGTATCTCCATCTCCCAACGTGTTGCAAAATTCATTTTCGGTTGTAATATAGGCTGTTACCTGACTTCCTTCATGGGCATAAAAACCTGGCAAAAACCGTATCGATTGCCCGGCAATGAACGTTGCTGTGGAGTATGGAAAGAATTCAACCGTTGAACGGCCTCCTCCGACAATAATTGTTTGAAATGCATTGAAGCACACATTGTCGGCTTCTCCATATTCTCCAAATGTAATTGTTAATGTGTCGTTTATAAGCGATTCTGCATTGACTGTGAAATCATCAATGGCCCAATAATAGTCGTTAGATCCTACATATTTCCATTTGAACTGAACATAGCTTTCGCCTTCGAGTTCTGTCGTTAGGTCGATTGTATAATTTGTTGGATTAGTGGCCGATTTTGTTTGGAATTTAGCTTTCTCGACCCATGTTTGACCATAGTCGATACTGTAACTAAATATTCCATAGCATATAGCCAGTTTATTGAGATAATGGTTAAACGATACTGCGATATTTGTAGCTTGGCTAAAATCGAAAACAGACGAGATTAGGTCTGCATCCTGTATCTGTCCGGCGCCATACTGGAAGCTATTCAGATATGCATAAGAGTCGCCAAGCGATGGAAGTGTGGCAAAGCCTTGTAATGTGCCAAATTGCCAAATCTGGTTTTGTGAAGTGTTAGAGTGGTTTTCCCAGCATCCTGGTTGTTTGCTTCCTGAAAAAGATTGCACATATGGAAACGATGAAATAATTGGACAACTGGTTTTTGCCGAAGTATTTATTCCTGATGAATAGGTGTTGCCTGCGTTAAACGACCAAATTTTGTACGTGTAAGTTTCGCCGGGTTCAAGGCCCGAATGCAGAAAACTGCTTGCATCGCCAACCGCCAAAATAGTGCCGCCACCAGGCAGCGTATTTCCTGCCTGATATGTGGTTCCGTTCACTGGAGTGCCGAATTGCCCGTTAGGCGACCATGCCAGCAAAATATTGTTATTGCTGCTGTTTTTTTGCCACACAAGGTTTATCGAATTCGATTTTATGATGTTGGCATAAAATGAACTTGGGTTATAAACTGAACTGATTAACACGTCGAACGAAATGGTTTGTCCGGCTGTGCTTACATTCGAAATGCTCAATCCTCCCTGACTGCCATCCTGTAAAAAGGATGAGGGGTTTGTTCCATCATTGATCGCTGTGCGTGAATTTGTCTGCGAAAAACACGCCGATGACAAATTTCCGTTTACGGTAGTGGTTCCATCGGGGCGGTAAACATACACTTCGTCGGGAGGGCCGTTACTATTGCCCCAATTTCGCGTGTCGATACGGTATACCAGTAGCCCCGAGTCGGGTAGGGCATTTTCGTATTGTGTGTTCTTTTTTCGGTATTCAACAACAAAAAATTCCGATTCGGAAAAGGGCGAACGTATTTTATAACAGTTGTTTGTAGCCGATGTTAATGGATTTAGCGTGTAGGTTCCGCTTGTTGTGATTTCGGGTATAGAGGTAATCCATTTTGCTCCGGCATATTTCCATTTCATATAAGCTCCCATGTGTGCCGATCCGCTGCCCATTAAATCCCAAGGCCCTACAGGGGTAACGGCAGAACTTGTATAGTGATAAAGGTCAGGTGCACCAAGTACATGGAACATTTCGTGGCAAAGTGTCGATACTTCATCCTGAGTTTCAGGTTGAAAGGTATAATCCCAAACCCTTTTCCCGTTAATGGGAATATTGAATGAATAGAGAGACCATTTATGCGCCCACAGAAGCGAGTTCCATGCTCCATTTCCACCTTTTACAATGAAACACACATTATCTACTTGCCCGTTATTATCGGAATCGATATTGAGGCCAGATGGAATAGGAGAGTTGGCATTTACCCATTCAATGGCATTTTTGAGCAGGGTATGTTCCCGTTGAGTTCGTTCGTCTCCATCGTTGCCACCTTCGTAACCTATTGTATTTGTTGTTGCATTATAGGGTTCATAATAGCCGCGGGGGTTAGCATCCTGATACGATAAGTTGCTGGTGAGAGGGCATGCCGGGTAAAATGTTGTGCTAATGTCTAACTGGTTGTACGAAACCTCGTTATAGTATGTTTTTAACGATTTCCCGGTGCTGGCGTTAAATGTTGTGTTAAATGTTTGGCGGGTAGTGATAAACTCGCCGTCATCGGCAAAGCGGATGAAAATTACCAGGTTATTAACCGTGCCAACATGAGATGCTGAGCCGAGTGGTGGTGGCGAAGAGGCCAGTTTTGCCCTTCTTGAATAATACACTTCGGGCTTAATTTTTAGCCATTGAGGTATCCCCGCAGAGGTAGGGGAAACTATACCAACGCGGTATTTGCTGGCAACCAGATTGCTGTTTTCTTCAATAGCATAATAGTAATATCCGTCGGAAGCTTGAATTATGGTGTATCCTTCCTTGTCGTGAAGCCAGTTATAGTGTTCATCGCCCGAAACAAAACATTCAAATTTTTCGCCCGATGGTTGTTTTATTGTGTAAGGTAAAAATGAAAAGTAACTCGCCCAAAGAAAGAATGGTACACACAAGTATACCAATACCAGTAATAATTTTTTCATAAATATTCCCCCCCCCATTTTTGCAACAATGAATAGAAAAGTTGCTGTGATAAAGATATATTTTTGATCAATAACTGATTCATGATACATGAAAAAATTATTGGTGTTTTTGAAAGTAAAAACCATTTTGTGACAGAAGAGTGCTAAAGGAATATTCCCGAATGATTCTAATGCGATGGTAATATAATTCAGTTGGTTTGCAAGACTTGTGGATGGTCTATAATTGGGATCAATACTCTAGCTGGTAAAAAGTTTTGGCATTTTCAAGGGTGTCGTCTTCGGTTGACATAAGCTCACTAAAGCAAGGCGTATATGTTGTTAAAATTACCAATGGGAAACGACATTGTATTAAGAGAATTATCAAATGTTAATCAGATTGCGTAGTATCGTTGCTTAAAATACCCATTAATGTTGAATATAGTAAAGAGTATCACCATCAGAAAATGATTTAAAAAACTCAATTTTGCCCATCGCATTGAAAAATGGCATGTTTTTATAAGGAAATGCATCCATCTGTTTAACGATAACATTTTTCACAACGGGATGAAAACATGTATTTAATTGCTTTGTGAAGAAATTGCAATTCAATATTCCGCTGTTACAAAACACCTTGTCCCATTAAACAAAAAAAGTTTGCAATGCTTATTTAAAATAGTTTTTAATTGAGGGGGTTTTGTTATCTTTGAAGCATTAGAGTGCAGATACAATCAGAATGACAGAGAAGGTTTGGAATTTAAAACAACCAGGCGACATAAATGATGTTAAGCACTTGTCGGCAAAGCTGTCGATTGATATGACGATTGCAAACCTTTTGGTCCAGCGAAATATTCGGACTTTCGAAGAAGCCAAAGCTTTTTTTCGTCCACGACTTGCAGACCTTCACGATCCTTTCCTTATGAAGGACATGGAAAAAGCTGTTAATCGGTTGAACCAAGCTATAGAACGACAAGAGAAAGTGCTTATTTATGGCGACTACGATGTTGACGGAACAACATCGGTGGCTCTTATGTATCTGTTTCTGAAGGATAAGATTGAAAATCTGCATTTTTATATTCCCGATCGTTATTCCGAAGGGTACGGAATTTCGCCAAAGTCGATTGAGTACGCTGCTAACAACAATTTTTCGCTTGTTATAGTGCTCGATTGTGGTATTAAAGCGTTCGAAAAAATTGCTTATGCCCGCACACGTCATGTCGATTTTATTATCTGCGATCACCATAACCCGGGCGATAAAGTGCCTGAGGCAGTTGCTGTTCTTGATCCAAAGCGCACCGATTGTTCCTACCCGTACAAAGAGTTGTCGGGTTGCGGAGTGGGCTTCAAGTTTCTGCAAGCATACTGCATGCGTTTTGGCGAACCCGTATCGAATTTGTATGAATTACTCGACCTGGTTGTTGTAAGTATTGCTTCCGACATTGTTCCTGTTACCGGAGAAAACCGGGTATTAGCGTATTACGGCTTAAAAAAGTTGAATTCGGACCCAAGCATGGGACTAAAAACGCTGATAAAAAGTGCGGGAATTGGCGAAGGAACAGAAATAACCATCAACGACATTGTGTTCAAAATTGGTCCTCGACTGAATGCTGCAGGACGAATTGAGCACGGAAAAAAATCGGTTGAACTACTCATTAGTGATAGTCCCGGCGAAGCATTACTCATGAGCGATGAAGTGAACTCTTTTAACGAAATCCGAAAATCACTCGATCGCGATATAACTCAGGATGCCCTGGATATGATCAGTAATAATCCTGATCTGCTGAATAAGAAATCGACAGTTTTATATAACAGGGATTGGCATAAAGGAGTTGTTGGAATTGTAGCTTCCCGGCTTACCGACACGTTTTATCGCCCCACAGTTATCCTTACTGAATCGAATGGAATGGCCACTGGATCAGCTCGTTCGGTGAAGGATTTCGACCTGTATGAAGCGATAGACTATTGCAGCGATTTGCTGGAATCTTATGGCGGACACATGTTTGCTGCCGGTTTAACCATGAAACTCGAGAATGTAAGGCGCTTTACCGAACGCTTTGAAGAGTTTGTCGAGAAAACAATTACCGACAAGCAACAAGAACAAACCATTGAAGTGGATACAAAGCTTCAGCTTTCAGAAATTACCCCGAAATTTGTAAGGATTCTTAAACAATTCGAACCGTTTGGCCCTCATAATATGAACCCGGTTTTTGTTTCTGAAGATGTTTTCGACTCGGGCAACAGCAAGTTGGTTGGACAAAACGAAGATCACCTTAAACTCGAATTGGTTGAGCCAACCCGGTCGTTTCAGAAATTTCAGGGGATCGCCTTTATGCAGGCCGTTAAATTTCCACTAGTCGAGTCTGGCTTGCCTTTCGATATCTGCTATTCAATTACCGAAAATGAATTTCGTGGCAAGACTTCCATTCAATTGTTGATCAGGGATATAAAAAAGCGATAACCATCACAGGCAGGTAACCAGTTCGTTTAACTGTTCAATCACTCTGCACCCGGTTTTTTTCAATGTTTTTAATGGTTGATGTCCGTTCGATACCAATATACAACGGGTTCCCAGTTGTTGCGCAACTTCGTAGTCGTGTGTGGTATCGCCAATGAGGCAGGCTTGTTGAGGTTTTATACTGAGTGCTTTGAGAAGTGAGTTGCCAATGGCTGTTTTTGATGTGGCAAAATGGTTGTCGAGGCCGCTAAGCTGTTCAAAGTACGTTCTTATTCCAAAGTGATCGACCATAGTTTCAAGCATCTGGTTTTCAGATGCTGAAAGTATAACTTGCCGGTAGTTTTTTGATTCAAAGTAACTTAGGATTTCTGGCACTTCTGAATGAAGGCTGCAATTACGTACTTTGGTTTCATACAAGGCAATGTATTCCAATGCAGGTATTTCAAAAGGTTCTTTGCTGAAGTCGAAGCCTATTCTGCGATAATAATCAATTACCGGAAACCCAAATGTCTCGTGATATTTTGCTTTGTCAATAAGTGGCAGGCCTCGCTTACTGAGAAGTTCGTTTATGGTTTCGATACAAATATCGGTATCGTTGAGCAAGGTGCCGTTCCAATCCCAAATAATAGTATCGGTTTTAATCATTCTCCGAAATGCTTTTCGTAATTAATTACAGGGTTGGCATAAAGTTGTAAATACTGGCTGCATGCTTCTGCTTTGTCGAAAGCGATGGTCGATACCTCGTTGTTCATCATGGTCACAAACTGCTCTTTTTCTTCTTTGGTATACTTTGCAGCATGTGAATTACTATTGAAAAGCAGGTCGTGAGCGATATAATTGTTCGGCCAGAGTTTGTAGTTGAAGTAAATTCTCTTGTCGATATATTCTGAAATAGTCTGAATAGTTTCTCCGGTGTTTTTATCTTTTAATAATTCTATCAGTTTGTAATTTACCGGGTTGCCAAATGAGAAATGAACCCGTCCTTTTGGCTTCGTTACACCATCGCTCATGCTTTTTATGTCGTCTTCAGGTGTTTTTGAAAACGAAGGATTGAATTTTCTTTTCAGCGTTTCTTCAACTTTGAGTATTCCACAAGGTTCTATCTCATACGAAATAGCCATGGGTACGATATTTAATTCGTAGAATCCTTCGAGAAGAGAGCCATCGTTGCTCATATTCAACATCTTGAGGATGGCGGGTTGGGTTAGGTCATTCCCGTCTTTCGAGCGGCCTTCGCGTTGAGCAATCCATACCGATTCGCCTTTTCGAGTGAGGGTATGGCGTATGTAAGCAGAAAGTTCTTTCGAGGCTGTGAGTTGTTCGCGTAGCCCAAGGTTTCTTTTAACAACGAAAGATCGGTTGATACGTACCAAGGTTGTAATCCAATCGTAAATCAACAGGTTATCGCCGATAGCAATTTCTGTAGTGCGAAATCCATTCTGGGCCATGAGCATGTTGAGAAATGCCGGATCGAGAATGATGTCTCGGTGATTGGATATGAAAAGGTAATTGTCGGTACGTTTGAATTGATCCATCGTACTGATAGTGACCCCATTTGTTGTTGACTTTTTTATATTGTCGAGCAACGGTAAGATAATTTTGCTTTGAAAATCGTCGATATTGTCGATTGTTGAAAACACATAAAGCATTTGTTCCCTAATTTGTTTTTCGGGGAACAAGTAATTTACAAGTCTCATAAACCGTTCATCGGCCAACAGTGAAGCGATTGCACTTTGAAGTTCGTCGTTATTGAAAGGCCGTATCTCGTCAAAATTCATCATTACCTTATTTTTTTGTTGCGCAAATTTATAGAAAACTATGAAGGGTGAAAATTATTCGTGTCAGAACTTATAACGAACCTGAAATTTGATCTCTGTTTTTTGTTTTCCCTCAATGGCCAAGTCGCCCGAGCCTATAGAGGTATACTCGTTGTTCAATAGGGTTTGAGATAGTTTTAAATAGATTGTCAACGCGCGTGAGGCTTTGTAGTTCAGGTTTATATAGTAGCGCATACCTTTAAGGTAGTATACCGGGACTGAAAAATTCAACGGTAAATCGTTTTCGTATGTCCTTATTCCTGAGTTATAATGATCGGTATCAAACCATGCCACCCGGGCTGTGGCGCTTAGTTTTTCGTTGAATAATTTGGCATTTGCATCGGCCAATACCATAAAACCTTGTAGTAGTGAGTCATCTTTTTCAACACTGTTCCATTCCGAACGTAACCTGAAAGTCAACGTATTGGTGGCTTTCCATTCGGTATTAAGCCTGATTTTGTTTGTGGTTTTGTAAGTGTCTGTTTTAACAGTACTTTCAATCGAAGCATTTTCATTCCGGGTTTCGGTGCGATAGCGAAGTTGAAGATTAAGTTTTCTCGAAATTGCCCAAAGCCCCTGTACCGCAAAATCGTAACCGGAGACAGGTCGTAGCGAGGAAAACTTCACCCAATACGATTTATATGTATCGAGGTAGGCATTGAGTGTAACCCTAGGTATAGAATATAATGTTATGCTCGAATAGAGGCCTTTTTCATTGGACACGTTCCCGAATTCAGAGAACGAGTTCCCGCTAATTGTGTGGTAATCTTTCTTATAATCGCGAAACACAACACTTAGTGCCACTTCGCTTGCCGGCGATGCGTCAAAACCTGCTACAAGCGCCGTTCCCCCCGATTTACTGACTGCAAATTCTCCATAAAGAGAAGCATTTTTCAGGGCTTTTTGGGCATCGGCACTGATGCAAAAATTCTCGTTACCGCGAAAATAATACTGATTATATAACTTTGGATCTGGCTGAACTGATGTTCCATAGCGTTGATAACCAGAGTTTAATCCTGCCGAAAATGTTCCTTTTGTGTACCTTGCATTTAATCCGGCAGTTTGTATGTTCAACGCTCCTTTATCGACAATTTCGCTGCCTGTGCGGTGGTAACCCGATTCTGTTATGGTTGAAACAGCCGCCGGGTCATCATTTGCGTCGACAATAGTAACATTGGCATCGTTGTTTCGGTTTGAATAGAACGTGGTAAAACTGAGCTGCCCACTTTCGAAACTGGCAGCAATTCCCCGCATGAAACCATATTCTGCAGCCGAACTATAGGGGCGCAATCCCTGACCTGTGTATCGCAATGACATGCCGTCGATTGTTTTTCTGCCGCCATATCCCGACCACATCACCAAGCCTTGTCCGCTCTTCACCTGATAATCGCCAACAATGATGCGTCGTAAAAGCTTGTTGCCCTGCCACGTTACGAAGCCCGAATAAAAGTCGAAACCAGCTTTATTATTCCCGCTGAAAAAAGCTTCACCCATATCGTTTTCAGCAGTTAAGCCCCAGTTCCAATGCTTGCTTTTTTCTCCTTTATATTTCAGGAGCATTTTGGGCATTGAGCCGGCAAAGCGTTTGTCTCCATTCTCATCGGGTATAAATCCTTTGGCTTTTTCAATAACATAATGCGTGTAGGCATTCACTTCGTTTTTATTGAAGTTAAAATCTTTTTCTTCAGGGGCTTCAATTTGAACAAACAGGGTCAGTTTGTTGGCTAAATCATCGTTGAAACCGTCGATTAAACTAAGTTCTGTTGTGCTAAATAACTGCCCAACTTTATTCCTGTAATTCAATAGATTATCAATCTGTGCAGGACTTAAGAACCTCAGTTTTTCCAATTCGGTGCGGCTTACGTTGTTGATGCTCAGCGGGTGGTTCATGAGGTCTTCCAATTCTTCAAGAACGGCAGATAAATCGGTATTCTCATCCCCATTTTCAGCAGCGGTTTCTGCTATATCCTCGAGCAGAGCCGATCGTTCGAACGCAGATCTTTCCTGAGCGAAAAGAGTTGCCGGAACGAGCAACATAATCAAGATGATATGGATGAAACGTACTTTCAATTCAGGTTGAATTTTATTGAAACAAAAGGTGTTACCCCTAGCGTTTGGTGTAGTCCGAAGGCAAGATCAGCGGTGAAGTACCGATAGCTAAACCCCAAGCCTCCATAGAGTTTTGTTGTTGATGAGCTGTATCCGCCCCGTAAGAAAAAATGGTTAGCGGCTTCCCATTCAGCACCCATTTTCAGTACAACAGGCTCTTTATCTAGTTTTTCCACTTCGGCAGAAACCGTAAAATTCTCGCTTATTTTTGAATGTCCCCCGAGCTGAATCTTGTATGGTATATTATTCTCGAAGGTCGAGGTTTGTAATGCAACCGACCATGGATTATCGATGTTGAGTCCTATAAAAAGAGAGGGCAGGAGCTTGTAAATTAGCCCTACTGTAGCACTGGCAGTACCAAGCTGTGCATTTTCTTCGGGTAACTTCATCGACAGGTAATTAATTTTAACACCGCCTGATAGTTTGGGGGAGAGTTGAAGCGAGTATCCCAGCGAAGCTTCAGTTTCACGCCAACTTAAAGGGCCAAAAGTGTGGAAACATGCTGAAAAAACCCCTTTCCCGACAGGTAAGGCGCCAATTATGCCCTGAGATGATAATTCGCTGATTGTAAATCGTTTTTCATAGAAAGCTGCAAAAGCAACAGCGGGGAGGGAAGCGACTCCTGCAGGATTTTGTATGGCTGCATCGATACCCGACTGACTGACAAAGGCATGAGCCATAGCCGCACTTCGCCCGGTTGACGGGAAAACATTGCTCCTTGCGTCCACGTGGTTTACGATGGACAGGAGAAAAATAAATAATATTATGCGAGAAAAATATGCGTTCAACGGTTGTTCATTTGGTGATTCAATGAATGAATCTGTTTTGTTCGAAAGATAAACAATTTTTACTGTCGATTAATACTATGCTAATTAAAAAATTGACCAGATTATTTGTTTTGATAACCTGATATCTCTGATGATTGCCTGTAGTAGCGGTGTTTTTTTCGAATTTGAAAAAAAAGGACGACTTGTAACAGATCGTCCCTTTCGATTATAACGGGTTAATTTGTTTTATAATTGAATTTTACCTCGGCAAGTTCAGCATTTGCCCTTACAATTTTTTCTTTGAGGCTTTCTTTATATTTGACAAGTTTTTCGGCTAATTGATCATCAGAAAGCGACAGCATCTGAACAGCCAGCAGTCCGGCATTCATCGCTCCATCAATTCCAACCGTTGCCACAGGAATTCCGGGAGGCATTTGCACAATGGCAAGTAGTGCATCCATACCGTCGAGGCTGGCGTTAATGGGTACTCCAATTACAGGAAGCGTTGTCATTGAGGCAATTACCCCGCAAAGGTGAGCGGCCATACCTGCAGCAGCAACAATTACTTTAATGCCGCGTTCTTTAGCTCCCTTGGCAAATTTCTCCACTTCTTCGGGGGTTCGGTGTGCCGATAAGGCATTTATTTCAAAGGGTATTTCGAACTCGTCGAGAATTTTGGCTGCTTTTTCCATCACTTTGAGATCGCTGGTGCTGCCCATGATAATGCTAACTACTGGTTTCATCGGTATAATTTTTGAATGTTAATATCTGCAATAGACTATTTCATCATATATTATATTGTATTTGCTCTTCAAAAATACGAAAGGGCATGAATGCTCCTGAAAATTGTGCCGTGATAATACCCATTCATTCTTTTCAAAAATAACATCACATGCTGAAAAACAAATCAAAATTATGCCTTTTTTAAGTTTCTCTCTTATCTGTTAAGATTATATTCTATTTCTCGAAATTTTGACAGTTATTTGTACTAAAATTCAATTTTTTAATTGGGGAATATGGCTAGGATTAAATTGCTCGACAAGGAGTTTGAAACGTACATTGAGTATGATATAGTGAAGAAGGCAATAGAACGTGTTGCTCACGAAATAAGTAATGATCTTAAAAATGAGGATGTTCTGTTTATTTGCATTCTGAATGGTTCGTTTTGGTTTACCGCAGAGCTTTTTAAAGATGTCGACCTTGTTGAACCCGAGGTTACTTTTCTCAAGTTATCGTCGTACGATGGGATTGATACAACTGGTCAGGTGAAAAAGCTAATCGGTTTAAATGAGCCTGTGAAAGGACGTACTTTGGTAGTTCTTGAAGATATTGTAGATACGGGCACCACCATTATTGAAGTGATGAACATCCTGAAAGAACATAATCCAAAGTCGGTGAAAATTGCCACCTTATTGCTTAAGCCCGAAAAATTTAATAATAAAATGCCACTTGATTATGTAGGCCTCGAAATTGGTAATGAGTTTATTGTAGGCTGGGGTCTCGACTATAATCAGAAAGGGAGAAACCTCCGTGACATTTATAAAGTTGTAGAATAACCTTAACCATTTAATCATGTTAAATATAGTACTTTTTGGTCCTCCGGGCGCAGGAAAAGGAACACAGGCTCAGCTTTTGGTTGAGCATTTCAACCTGAAACACCTGTCAACGGGTGATATGCTTCGCGACGAAATTTCGCGTAAAACTGATTTGGGAATTCAAGCTAAGGCTTTAATTGACAAGGGAGAGCTTGTTCCAGATGCCATCGTTTGCGGTATGATAGAAAAAATTCTGGAAAACAACTGTGGCTGTACAGGCTTTATTTTCGATGGATTTCCAAGGACGGTTGCCCAGGCTGTTGCCCTGGATGAGTTGTTGGTACGTTTTAAACAGAATGTATCGGGAATGCTTGCCCTCGAAGTTGATAAACAGGAATTGATTGACCGGTTGCTCGAACGCGGTAAAACATCAGGACGTGCCGACGATCAGGACGTTTCGATAATTGAAAACAGAATTGATGTTTACAACACCAAAACCATGCCGCTGATTGATTATTATTCAGCACAACAAAAGTTTTATCCGGTAAAGGGAGTTGGCTCAATAGCAGAAATATCAGAGCGGCTAAAGGCTGTAATAGAAGGTCTTACTGTAGTGTTGTAATCAGCAGGCCAAAATATACCCAACCTTGGGAATGTTGTTGATTTGTACCGAAGGGTCGGCTGCCAGATACTTACGGAGTTTGGCAATAAACACATCAAGGCTTCTGCCGATAAAGTAGTCGTTGTCGCCCCATATAGAAAAGAGAATGGTATCGCGCGTAACTATTTCATTCACCGAAAGACAAAGCAAACGCAGGATATCGTTCTCTTTTTTTGTGAGTCGGCGTTGTTCTGAGTCAATTGTAAGCAGCTGATTTTTAAAATCGAAACAATACTTTCCAATTAAATATTTTTCTTTGTTGGTGCTTTCTTCGGGTTGGATATTGTAGCGGTTTATTATCGCATTTATACGGCACAACAATTCATCTTCGTCGAAAGGTTTGGTAATATAATCGTCGCCCCCGATGTCGAAGCCCTTAATTTTATCGGGTTTCATTGAGCGGGCAGTGAGAAATATAATCGGGATTGTTTTGTTTTCGGCACGAATTCTTTTCGCTAAAGTAAATCCATCAATTCCGGGAAGCATAACATCGAAAATACAGAAGTCATATTGCCCGGCTTTATATCCGTTTAATCCGGATTCTCCATCGCGGTAAAGTTTTACTTCAAAACCGTTCGATTCAAGAAAATCGACCAGCAAAAATCCAAGACTTGTATCGTCTTCTACCAATAGTATCTTCGTCCGTTTCATGCTTTTTGTAACATTTTTGATTTGTTTTTCAAACAAAAATTGTACCCTAAAATCAAACAGCACTCTTGTTCAACAACACGGTTAATTGTTTTGGCCAGAGCTGTGCCGTTTCTTGTTGCTGTTTATATCTTTTTCGTAGAATAAAGGTAGGGTAATAACAAACAAGGTTCCATCTTTTTTTGAACTTTCAACATCAATTTTTCCCTTATAATTTTCTACAAGTTTCTTAACATAGGTTAGGCCAAGTCCAAATCCTTTGATATTGTGGACATCGCCTGTTGAAACACGAAAATATTTTTCAAAAATGTTGTCGATATCTTTTTTGTCTATGCCTATACCATTGTCTTTTACTGAAATAACGATGTTGTCATTATTATTGTAGGTCGAAATAGTTATCTGAGGATTTTTCTCGGTGTATTTAATGGCGTTGTCAATCAGGTTCGAAACGATAAGTTTAATGTGGTCAGGTGCTGCTTTAATAAAAGGCCTTTCTGCGTTGGTATTCAAGGTTATTTTTCCCGCAGAACCTTCAATTCGGGTAGCAAATTCGCGAGCTGTTGCAGTAATCAATTGGTTTATATCTATTATATCGGCCGATTGGTCGTTTTTGGCAGGGCAGGCGACTTTAAGAATTTCTTCTACATGTTTTTCAAGTTTCAGGTTTTCATTTTGTATTACTGAAACGTATTCGAGAATTTTCTCATCTGAAATGTTTTTTTCACGTTTTTTTATCAGGCTTGATGCCAAGCGTATGTTCGAAAGAGGAGTTTGAAATTCATGCACCATATTATTGATGAAGTCTGAAGTTTGTTGCGCCATCATACGCTCTTTCTTGAACATTGAAAAGGTCACAACGAATGAAAACATTACAAAGAGAACAGCTATAAAAGCCAGCAGAAATGCCCCCCGCATTTGGGCCAGCAAAAATTGATTACGATCGGGGAATTGTAGTCTGATTTGAATGCCATTTTTTTCGAGTAACCCGTTAAGGCTCTGTAAATAGCACTTTGAACCAAACATTTTTACTTTATTCTGGGTTTTGGCAGAGTCGGTAATTTCAAAAGTATAATCCAGGTCAATGTGGTATATGTCGAGTTTAGCATGTATAATACTGTCGAGTTCTGCAATTTTTTTTTGTTGTATCGATTTAAGGCAAGGCCTTCCACAGAGATAGTTGTTCATGTCGCTGCAAGTGTCGAGCTTTTTGCCAATCTCCCATCTTGCTTCGGTTAACGCTCTGTTTACTTGTTGGTTAAAGCTTTTTTCTTCGAGGCTTGCCGCCTTGAAGAGACTATAAACTTGAACGGCAAGCAATATAACTAACGCTGTAAACGTAGCAAAAGCCAGGTATCGTTGTCGGTTGTTGTTTTTCAAACCAAATTATTAATATTGTATCGACACAAAAATACAAAAATCAAATTCGAAAAATGATGTTTAACATCGAGTTAACAGCTTATAACAAAACAATAACAAGCATGTGCTGTTTTATTGAATATTTTTGAATAGTTCTAAATAAGATTTTATAACCACTTAAAAAATTAAATTATGAAAAGACAACTTGTATTATCGTTAGCATTTTTATTTGTTTTAGCATTAGCTGCGCCAGCAGTATCGTATGCTTTTGAATCGGACAATACAATTACTATTGTTGACAATAAGGAAAAGAAAGAAAAGAAACAAGAGGCAAAAACTGAGAAAAAAGCAGATTCTGCGGCTAAAGACAAAAGTGCTTGTCCTGATGCTGCTAAAAAAGCTGAATGCCCCGAAGCAAAAAAATCGGAAGCAAAAGCTTGTACTGGCGAGCAAAAACCATGTTGTGCATCGAAAAAATCAGAATAAGGAGATGATGAATTTTGGGAAAGGCTCTGCCATTAGGCAGGGCTTTTTTTTGTTTCATCGGTTATGTTACCTTTGTAGCAAATAATTAAAGTGTATGGCAGAGACGAATTTTGTTGATTTTGTAAGGATTTATTGTCGTTCGGGTAACGGAGGCCCGGGTTCGACACATTTTCGTCGAGAAAAGTTTGAGCCTAAGGGAGGACCTGATGGGGGAGATGGAGGCCGGGGTGGCCACATTATTTTACGTGGAAATGCTCAGATGTGGACTTTGCTCCATTTGAAATACCGAAAACATATTTATGCCGGACATGGTGAATCGGGTGGACGTCAGTGTAGTACAGGTGCCGATGGGGAAGATATAATTATTGATGTTCCGCTGGGTACGGTTGTGCGTGACTCTGAAACTGAAGAGTTCATTTTTGAAATTACCCAGGATGGTGAAGAAAAAATATTAATGCAAGGTGGACGTGGTGGATTGGGAAATACAAACTTCAAATCGGCTACCAACCAAGCACCCCGGTTTGCCCAACCGGGCGAGCCCTTCGAGGACGGATGGTGCATTCTTGAATTAAAAATACTGGCCGATGTTGGGCTTGTTGGTTTCCCAAGTGTCGGAAAATCAACTCTTTTATCGGTAGTTTCGGCGGCAAAACCTAAAATTGCCGATTATCCTTTTACTACTCTTGTCCCCAATTTAGGTATTGTTAGTTATCGTGACAATCAGTCGTTTGTAATGGCCGACATCCCCGGAATTATTGAAGGAGCGCACGAAGGTCGTGGCTTGGGCTTGCGCTTTTTGCGGCACATTGAACGAAATTCAATGTTATTGTTCATGGTGCCTGCCGATAGCAAAAATCATCGTGAGGAGTATAATGTTTTGTTGAACGAACTTGAAATGTATAATCCTGAACTGCTTGATAAGCAGCGGCTTTTGGCAATTTGTAAAGCCGATTTTCTCGATGAGGAGCTGATGCAGGAAATTAGTCGTGAGTTTTCAGATGTACCACATATTTTTATATCTTCGGTGACTGGTTTTAATATTCAACGATTAAAAGACCGGATTTGGCAGATACTCAATAGTTAAAACATGAGCTTTCCCGAATTTATAAATACACCCGATACCCAATTGTTTCTGTCGATCAACAGTAACCATTCTGAATTTTTCGATGCGTTTTTTACGCTCTATACTAGTATGCTGACATGGATACCATTCTATGCCATTATATTATATCTTGTTTTCAAAAAATATAATCAGCATGGTTTTTGGGTGCTTTTGGCTCTTGTACTTACCGTGGTGATAACCGATCAGGCTTCGGGACTTATAAAAGATCTGGTTGAACGCTTCAGGCCTTCGCATGAACCTTCATTATTAGGGAAAGTTCATTTGCCAATGGGCCCGGGTGGTGAGTTTGGCTTTGTTTCGTCGCATGCGGCCAATACTTTGGGTTTTACTGTTCTTGTTGGTAAACTGACCAAAAACCGGAACCTTTTGCTTGTATTGTTATTTTGGGCCTTGTTAACTGCTTTTTCTCGCATATACGTTGGGGTACATTATCCAATGGATGTTCTTGCTGGTGCGCTCTTGGGAGGTATTATCGGATGGGCAATGTATAAGCTTTTGATGTTTATCGATGCTCATTATCAGCGTAAAAAGATTTTTTATGCCGGAGCATGGAAAGACTTAGAGGTTCAACCAGCGGTTATGTCCATGTTTTTTATTGTTCTCACCTTATTAATGGTAGCAAATCCAGTAAGTAAATATTTCATTCAACCTTAAGGGTATGGATAATGTTTCACAGTATTATTCGTCGAGTATAGCATCGCTTAATGAGCAAATCGATAAACTAAAGAAAAAATTGTTGGCGATAAGTTTTGCCCGTTTTTTCTTTTTTGTTTTTGCCTTGGTTTCTCCGTTTTTTATTTACCCGCTTTCCCATGTTGCTGGAATTTTAATTCCCTTATTTTCCTTGGTTGTGTTTCTGTTTTTTGTGAAAAGAAATGTTGCTGTAGCCGAAGAGAAGCAATATTTGGAAAACAAACGGCTTATCTGCAAAAACGAACTTGAAGGCATCTCCCATAATTTTTCGGTTTTCGATGGTGGTTCTGAATTTATCGATCCGTTACATTTCAATTCATACGACCTTGATGTGTTTGGTAAAGGTTCTCTTTTTCAGTATATTAACAGAACGGTTACTTTTCGGGGAAAATCGGTATTGGCCGGCATGTTTACCCATTCAATTACTCAAAACGACGCGTTGCGAAGAAGGCAGCAACTGGTTGCTGAACTTTCGACCGATACTGAGTGGCGCCTCGATTTTGCGGCTTTAGGAATGATGTATGCCGAGGATAAAGAAGAAAGCGAAATGTTTGGACGTTGGGCCAAAGAAACCTTTGTATTTTCAATGTCGAAAGTCATTCCTGTGCTTCTTGTTGTGATGCCATTATTGGCAATTTTTTCGTTGATTTACTGGATTGTTTTTTCCAACTCGGCTTTATTTCTCTTTTCTATCCTGCTTCAATCGATCCTTTGGATGGTTGAACGGAGAAACACGACGTTAATTTATGCACGTTTTGGGCGCAGGGTTAAAATTCTTTCAAAGTATGCCACTTTATTAAGTCGTATTGAACAACGAAATTGGAAATCGGATGAGGCAATTTCAATACTAGCATCCATGGAAACCCGGGGCATCCCTTCAAAAGAAATATCACAATTGAAACAACTTGTTTCTGCCTACGATAATCGGAACAATTTTTTATTGGGCTTTATGTTGAATGTGGTTTTTATGTGGGACATTCTTTGCTCTTACCGGTTGGCTAATTGGCATATACGCAATAAAGAGAACTATACATTGTGGGATTCAACCATTGGTTTTTTCGATGCAATTGCGTCACTTTCAACATTAGCCTATAATCACCCGGGATATTGTTATCCGGTATTTAGTACCGGTAAGTTTATGGTGGAAGCCAATCAGCTTGGGCATCCGCTCATCAAGCCTGACAAAATGATTGCCAACAATTTTGCGATGAAAGGCGAGAAGCAGCTGGTGATTGTGACCGGGGCCAATATGGCGGGGAAAAGCACTTTTCTCAGAACTATTGGGGTGAATTTGGTGTTGGCCATGACCGGTGCTCCTGTTTGTGCACAGCGAATGGAGTTTGTTCCGGTTGAAGTCTTTTCAAACATGCGTACAACCGATTCACTTTTTGATGAAGAATCGTATTTCTTTGCTGAATTAAAGCGGATTAAGATGATTCTCGACGCGTTGAGTTCAGGCCGTAAGGTGCTCATCATTCTTGATGAAATATTGAAAGGTACAAATTCAGTGGATAAATTGGCCGGGTCGCAGAAGTTGGTTGATAAATTGGTGAAAATGAATGCATCTGCAATTATTGCCACCCACGACCTTAAACTTACCGAAATGGAACATGTTTATCCTCAATTCATTCAGAATAATTGTTTTGAAATTATTATTGAAAATGATGAGATGCAGTTTGATTATACCCTTCGTGAAGGGGTAACTCAAACCATGAATGCTACATTTTTAATGAAAAAGATGGGGATTATATAAATGTTTGTTTCCCTGATTATTAGTGTTAGATTTTTACAACCAGCTTGCATTTATCAGCATCGGCTGAGTTATTGATGAAATCAATAAATTCTTTATACTTCTCTTTTTCAAAGATATTCTTTTCAAGCGTGAATGTGCGGTGAAAGACAATGGTTCCATTTTTGACTTCAATGGTTGAATTGTATTGCCCGAATTCACTTTTGATATTTTTACCTTCAGGACAAAACTCCAAGGTAAAGCCATCGGGCAGTGTAAGTTCGACATGGTCTTCATACAAACTCTTCTCTTCAATATAAAGCGGGCTTCTCCGCTCACTTTTTTGTGCTGTTTGCCGTAAAATACCTAAGAAGGGGCTAAGTTCAACAAAGATCCTGTTGCCCGCTTGAGTTGCATAATTATTTTTCGCAAAACTTTGTTGTTCAATTATTTTTGCTTCATCGTTTACCAATTCAACTTTTACTGAGTTTAGTAAAATATTGCCAATAGAAGATTGTTTTAGTGTTGATTCGCGTAGCTCTTTACCAGACATCTGGAGTTTGCTAAAATTCTGGTCGAAATAAATTCCTGTATTTGTGATTGTCCGGTTGCAGGTAATTCCTCCCTTTGAATCTAACTTAATTTCAGCACTGCTTTGCATTTTGTTTTCTGTAGTTTTTGTTGTCGTTGCAAGTTTGCCTCCTTCGGATGTTGCCAGCAACGCTTTACGGTTACTAGTGCTGTTGAAAAGGTAGTTAAAAGGGGCAGTTTGGCTCGTGCACTCAAGCCAAATGGTATCTTTTTCTATAGGTACACAAAGGATTGCATGATTTGTTTGATTTTTACTGGCGAAATCGGGATATTCAATTTTGCAGTCATCTGTACCTACCAAGGCAAAATGTGACTCAATTCCAACTTCATTGAGCAAAGCCCTTGTGTAACTCGATAATGCCTTACAATCACCATATCCGACCTCATCAACAATAACAGGGTCGATGGGTTTTACCCCTCCAATGCCTTCTTGTATGCTCACATATCGTGTTTTTGCTTGCATATATTTGTATACAGCTTTGCATAACTCTTTTTTGTCTTTGAGAGTTGATTGCAGTGAGGCTAAGTCTTTTTTTGTTTTCTCTGACAGTTGGGGGTTGTTGTATAGAAGCTGATACCTCCATTGTCCGTACGATTTCCATGAGGTAAAGTCACCTTCACTATTATCGAACACAAATTCTTCGGGGGCAAACATTACCATGGGAACCTGATCTGTAAATGCAGGGCTGAATTTTTCTGATTCTAAGGCAATCATGTTATTAGCTGACCAAGAGATGTTTTTCATATTATCATCTTGCGATTCGGACCTGACCACATTCCCGATGTTTTTTTCTTTATACTTTATGGGGTATTTTGAAGGATATTTCAAAGTAATTTTCGACTCTTTAACGGCAATATTATAGTTGTCGATGGCTGCCCATGATGAGAGTGCAAAGAATCCATTGTACGAAGTGTTATAAGAAAGCTCAATGGTGAACGGGTAGGTTGAATGCATCGCCGAGAAGACTTTCATCCGGTTGTCACTGAACAGCGAAAAACCATCAAATGCTACTATGTCAAGAATCTCGGAGCTTTTTATCTTTCTGATTTTTTTGCCGTTACTGTCGTACAAGGTACATTCAATTCCCGAAATTGCAGAGAATTTATCATACATTAGTTTAAAATTGGTATAATCGTCGCCTCTGTTGGAAAGGATGGTAATTACATAGTAAACTTCTTTTTTCAGATCGCTCTTCGATGTGCGGGTATAAATGGTCTCGTCGAGCAGGACTATTGCATTTGCATTTTTTTTAAGTGAATCTGGATAATCAAAAGAAAATTTTGCATCCTTGGCAAAAACACTTTGCGATAGTAATGCCAATAAAATAACAATGAGATAGTTTCGCATAAGATTTATATTTTTTTCAATACAACTTTTTCAAGTTGTTTTTTTACAACTTCTTCGAAGAATTGTTTGAGTTCGCTATACTGAGTACTTGGAATCATTGTCTGATTGACTTGGATTAAACTTGATATGGAAATAATATTCCCTTGGATTTCACCCTTGAATGAGTATTGACAATTGTTGTTGAGTGCCGAGACATTTTTATTGGCAGGGATCGATTCTATTTTGTACCCTTCGGGTATGGTAACTTTTACTGTTGCCAATTCGTAAAAGGGAGCAGGATATTCAACCGGGTATTCGCGAACTGCGAGAGAGAAAGGATTTTTTGTATAGCCTTCGTACATTATTGGTGAAAAGAATAATAAGTTGCCGGCGTTTTCAATGGCATTAGAAATCTCGATGGTGTAATCTGCCTGCAGCCCAACGCCTGTTGTGTCTAAGTTTTCGAACTTGAAATCGGTAATTTTCAATCCATTATTGCCTTCTTCCAACGTTTCAATATACTTATCAAGTGATTCAGCCGATAGGATGTTATTTCTCATTGAAAGAGCTTTAAGTTCTTGGTAGCCAATAGTTAGATTTCCTTTGAGTGTTCCGTCTTCTGAAAGAGACAATGTATACATTGTCGTTTTTTTCGATTTTTTGCCTTTTAAAAGTGGTTCCCATCCTGGTAATTTTGCATCAACAATCCATCCTTTATCGTTAAGGCATCGGTTGGGCAAAATATCTACATCGGTATAGTCATCGGTTGCATCCAATAAATGCACTTCACCATCAATTCTGCATGCGGCAATAACGTAATTCATTTGGTTAATTGAAGCTACAGCCGGGTGAATCATTCCGTTTGATCGAGTGCTAAGTACCATTGGCGATGCGTAAAGTCCCATTTCTCTCAGCAAAGCAACTAGTAGCATGTTAATGTCGGCCGAACTTCCGACACCTGAATCAAAAGCTTTTTTCAGTGGGGTAAAGCACCAGCAGCTGTTTGTTTCATTCCATTTCATTTTTTTCTGGATGAAATTTAGGGCAGCTTTCATTTGTTCTTGTTCTGTGGGCAAGTTTTGCTTGATAGTATTGGCCGTTTCTTTTAAAAAAGAAGTCATTTTTAAACGGTTGCCAAAATCTTCATCGTCGAGAAATGTCTTATTTACATCGGCCCAGGTAGTTGTATAATCTTTGTACACTGCTCCTGGAATTTGAACAGAAGCGAGCTCAAACTCAGCTTTTGTAATATAATTATCTATTGTAGTAAGTTCTTCACCAATAGGGAAAGCTGGAACATTTTCAATGTGATAATTGTAAACAGTAGTACTAAACTGAAGGCTTTGCCCCTCGGCGGTTCGCAATGACTGGTTGCCTGATTTGCTCGTGGTTTTTGCCATTACAGATCCTCGGTGGGCTTGGTTGAAGGTGAAATATTGGGGAATTTCTACAGAATAATCACTGACCATTACCGGGATTTCGTATTGAAATTGTATTGAATTAAGCGACCAATACCGATCTGAAGTAATATCGTAGCTAACTTCTATTACCGAGCCTTCCTTGACGTTGGGAAGGGCAAACTTCTTTTGTTTCCAGTTTTTAGTTGTCTCTTCATCGAAGATATTTTTCTTGTCGAGTTCAACTTTTACAATTTTGCCATTTTCAACATTGTAAGTAAATGCTTTAAGGCTGTATATCTTTTCTTTTATCGATGGTGAATCGTAGTACGGGATGGCAAAGGTAGCATTTTCAAAACCTGATTTGTCAATAATTTTAATCCTGAAGTGTCGTTTGTATTTGACCTGAAAGCCATTAATGTAATTATAAAATGCTTCTCCTTTGTCAAATATATAATATGCATGGGCATTTGAGTCGGATGGACAAATGTTGGCATTAAGTTCTTCCATCGAAACTTTTCCGAACTTGAAATTTTCTTCTTTTGCCCCAAATGAGTATGAGGTCAATGCAAATAAAACTACCAGAATGGTAATGGACTTCATTTTTTTCATGGTGAAGGTTTTTTAATTTGGTTTGATTAAGATCTTATAAACGACAAAAACAACGTTTATATTACAAACATAGTAATTATTCTTAATTATTATGTTTCGATTTTATTGTTTTCTGAAAGGTAAGTTCTTAAACACGCTCCTAAAAAAATAGGCTGTCAATTTATTTTGACAGCCTATTCGTTAAGATATTTCATTCTACTTGTTGAAATACTTGTCAACGGCCAATGTAAGAAACATAAAATTAGTTGATCCTCCGCCCATTACATATTCTGTTTGTTGCCAGAAATATGGCCATATTTTAAACTCTGGAAGATCAGGGCGAATCATGGCAGTGCCCGACACAACCCCTCCTGGAATATATGACCAATCTGCGCGATTTACCCCATAGGCTACAGTGGCAGAGTTAGAACCAACTCCCGACGCAAATGAAGCTGTATTTTGGCCCGGGTGAACACCCAATACAAAGTTTAATGCATCGATAAAATAGTCGGGAGTAGTGATTTTGGGCCAGGCTTTGTGCACAAAATACTGTTCGACTCCAAAGCGTTGAATGGTCCACCCGTCGCCCCAAATGTTTGGACGATAAGGGACTCCAAATGGAGATTTTTTCGATTCGTCGCTTACTTTTGCTGCATGGCTTTTAATTGCTTGAGCCATTTTTTCATTGAAGTTTGCGTTTTTCAATAAGGGCAATGCTTTGCCGATGACCCATCCAATACGGTTGGCTTGCCTCAATACTGTTTCTTCCATTTTGTAGATTTCTTCAGCAAAAGATTGGTTCCCGGTAGAAATAAGTAATTCGGCAGCAAATTCAATTTTTGCGTCGTTTGATGAAGCGTTTTTCCCCGATGTTTCCCAAAGGGCTAATGCAGTTTCGAGACATTCAGCCGATAATTCACGGTTATATTTTGCCAAAGCACGTGAAGCAACAGCCAATCCAGCTCCAACTTTACATTCGCGGTATGGATTATTTTCTGTAAACACCAAACGGTCGTCTCTTTTTTCAAGTGGCATTGTATTGTTCCATCGCAAGTTATCGGTCATGGCTGCACCATCGCCAAGCAGTGCATATTGCCTGAGCGTTGGGCAAATAATTCCACGGTATAAACGTCCAAGAGAACGGTATGCCCCTAATACAGATCGTAATCCATGTTCAATTTGCTGCACAACATCGTTTACGCCGTCGGGTTGGTGAATTTCAACAATGCGATTTTCCCAGTCAACAGTGGTTGCATCATAATACAGATCGAACTCTTCAATCATCATTGATAACAGAGATATTTCACCAATTTGCGATTCTACCCTGAGATCGTAATCGCCAGCATCGTGCCATCCTCCTTCATTTAAGCCCTTTATCTGCTCGAATGGTTTATGCTTGCAGAGGGTAGAACTTCCCTGAATGTACCCGTCAAAATGGTTGAAGTCGGTTGGCGCCATTAATGCATCGTCGAGGTGGCATGCATCGTGCCATACCCTGTATTTTTCGTTCACACGCATGTGACACATCTGAACGGGCAGGAAGTATTCGATTACCGGTTGCCACACATGCTTTTGAAAAACTGTACGGTCAATTTTAAACGGATTACTTTCAGCGTTTCCAAGCTGAAGGATGTACATTCCTTCTTCCTTGAAATCTGTAAAATCGACGATGAAATAATTGTATCGTAGAAAGTTACCCCAGTTGTTGGCGGGTATGGTTTTAATGGTTTTTCTTCCTTCTTCTGTTAATTTCACTAAAGTCACCAGGGCAATTTTCCCGGTGGTTTTGTCGGTTTCAATAACTGCTTTTTTTGCTTGTAACGGATGGTATCCTATCTGCGAAATGTGAATGACTGGCTCATATTTCCAGTTCTGCACAACATTTGGGGTTACAATCCATTCTATGGCATTTTTTGTGGCATTGGCAGGGATAAGTTCACGAACAATAAACCATCCGTTATTATGGTTTGCCCGCCCGTCGTAAAGCCCAATTTTCCCCGATGTACTGATTCGAATGCGCTGGAGGTCATTCTCGGGAACAATGGTCAGCTGTTTTCCTTCGGCAAGAGGCATGGCAATATATTCATCAAAATCTTTGATAATTGGACCATTGGCTTGTTGTGTGAAAATTCCTGTCTGGTTGTCCATAATGTATGATTTTCCAAACAAGTGGGTAGGGAAGAGTTCGAAATTGAACCCTATTTTTCCAATCCAATCTTCGGGAATAGCCTTGTTAAGATCAACAGTAATCTTAAATGAACTTCCTTCAAGAGCGGTTACTTTTACGGTATAATAAAGCGATAAGTCGGGGTAAATAATTGGATTAAAGCCCTTTCTGTTCCGTGATGAATCGGGGAACCATAATTCACGGCTTACTGAATTTGTTTTTGTATCGATAATTTGCTTTCCTGCTTTTGGAATTGGTGACCATTGCCCGGGAGAAACTTCAAGTCTGATATCGCCATTTGCCGCAACTCTTTCACCATGCTGAATAACTGTTACCCCGGTTTGATGTCCTTCGGGATAAACGTCGGCAAATACGTTTATATCGAGCCCATGCATACGAAAACTGCCATCGGACGATAATTGTAACTTGCTTTGTGAGAATGCCATAATACCAATGAGTAATAATCCGTTCAGAAATAGGTACTTCATACAATTAAAATTTATCGGTTACAAAAAACGTTCGTAGATAAACTGTATGTTGTTTTGTTCTTTTTCCCAGCAAAGTTCTGATTTTGACTGGTGGCAATTTTTCTTCCACTCCAGATATAATTCATTGTTATTCATCATGAATTTTATTCCATCAGCAATTTCGCCGGGGCTTGTATTGGCAATGACCCTACCAACCGTGTAGCCTTCTACAATCCGTTTAATTTCGGGTAACGAACTTGCCAACACTGGTACTTCTGATTGTATATAGTCGAAAAGCTTATTGGGCAAGGCATAACGATAGTTTAACCCCATATCTTTTTCGACCGATAGTCCGATGGTGGCCAACGAGGTCAGTTGTTGCAACTCGTTGAACGGCATCCTTCCGATTATGTATACTTTTGAAGTAAGTTGTTGGTCTGCAACCATTTTTCTGCATTCCTCAAGTAAGTCGCCACTACCTATTATTACCAAGATGACATTCTCGAGTTGGTGCATTGCAAGGATTGCTTCTTCAATACCTCTGCCCAAATTTACCGCTCCTTGATAAATTACAACGGGCTTGTTGATTGGAAATGGAGGGGTAATTGCTTCAATATTGGTTTTAGTTGAGATTAATGAAGGGACATTTCTGACCACCTTGAACGGAATATGGTATTTTTCGGTGTATATATCGGCAATGCTTTGGCAAACAGTATAGCAATCAGTGAGATGGGGAACTATTGTTTTTTCAATCTTTTCCCATATTTTTTTCACTTTAGGGCGATCAATCAGTTCAGGTACTTCAGTGAAATATTCGTGACTATCGTACACAATCGGTTTACGAGTGATTTTCGAAGCGAAATAGCAAGCAACCAACGAGTCGAGGTCGTTGGCAACAATCACATCGTACCGCTTCCATAGTAAGTGAAAAAATAAGCGAAGGTTATAATTGGCATAAAATAACGGACCTTTATTGAACCATAATGAAAACCGCCGGGTTTTGTATTCTCTTTCCGGCAACTTTTTTTTAGAAGGAAATTTTCGCCCGGCCAATGTTACCGAAAATCCCATGCGGGTGAGGGTGAGGGCAATTTTGTGAACCCGGTTGTCGGTTACCAGATCGTTGGTAACGGCCATGAGCAGCGTCTTCTGGTGTTTTTCCATTCTTGTAGTCAATTCTATTTGGTATGTAAATTATGATCGTACCTTTTACCCCCAATTTTTGCTATAATGTTTTTCTTACAAACAAAACTAACGGATTTTTTCGATATTGGCATTTATTAAGGCTTGCCTTGCAGGTATTACTGTTTCATTGAATTACAAATAAATAATGATACGTCTTCTCGAAAATATCGATCTTAAACCGTATAACAGTTTTGGTATTAGTGCCATAGCAAGTTCTTTTTTCGAATTCACCGAAAAAGAAGACTTGTGCAATTATCTTTCAAACAGTGCGATGCCAGAAAAGCATATAATTCTTGGCGGTGGCAGCAATATGTTGTTTATCCATGATTTTGAAGGGATGGTAATATACCCGAATATTCCGGGGCTGGGGTTGGTAAACGAAGATCGCAATTATGTGTATATTGAAGCGGGTGCTGGCGAATTGTGGGATGATCTGGTGAGTTTTGCCGTTCATTACGGCTTAGGTGGAATCGAGAACCTTTCATTGATTCCCGGAAAAGTAGGTGCTTCGCCGGTTCAGAACATTGGCGCCTACGGAAAAGAAGCGAAAGATCATATCTGGCTGGTGAAGGGGGTTGACTTACGTTCAGGTGAGCCTGTGGAATTTTTACATGAAGATTGCCGCTTTGGTTATCGTGATTCGATTTTTAAAAATGAAATGAAAGGTAGGGTAGTGGTAACCTCTGTTATTTACCGTTTGGAAAAGTTTCCCGAATTTTCTCTCGAATACGGAGCATTGAAAGCAGAAACTGAAAAATTGGGCGAAATATCGTTGTCAACAATACGCCAGGCAGTTATTTCTATTCGTTCGTCAAAATTACCCGATCCGGTGTTTCTTGGTAACGCGGGTAGTTTTTTTAAGAATCCGGTTGTAGAAACAGGGGTTGCCGACTCGTTAAAGTCGCGCTACAGTACTTTGCCGGTCTATTCAACAGCCTCGCCCGATATGTCGAAACTTGCTGCCGGCTGGCTTATTGAGCAATGCGGTTGGAAAGGTTTCCGCAAGGGCGATGCTGGGGTGCATAAAGACCAAGCGTTAGTGCTTGTGAATTATGGAAAGGCAACAGGACAGGAAATTGTCGATCTTTCGGGAAGCATTCAACGATCGGTTTTTGAAAAATTTGGGGTAATGCTCGAGCCTGAAGTGAATATTATTGCGTAGATTCATTTTGTAACAAACAGGAATGGAATTTATTCATTAAGTAAAACATTTTGCAGCATAACATGGCGTTTAAAATTGAATCGGAATATCAACCAACGGGAGATCAGCCTCAGGCAATTGACCAGTTGGCAGAGGGCATAAACCAGGGCTTGTTTGCGCAAACCTTACTTGGGGTTACCGGCTCAGGAAAAACGTTTACCGTTGCTAATGTTATTGAACGTGTGGATAAACCAACCTTGATTTTAAGTCATAATAAAACCCTTGCAGCTCAGTTATATAGTGAAATGAAACAATTCTTTCCCGACAATGCTGTGGAATACTTTGTTTCGTATTACGATTATTATCAACCAGAAGCTTATTTGCCAGTTACTGACACATACATTGAGAAAGACCTTTCGATTAACGAAGAAATTGAAAAACTGAGGTTGAGCACCACGTCTGCATTGCTCTCGGGAAGGCGCGATGTTATTGTGGTTTCGTCGGTCTCATGTTTATATGGAATTGGTAATCCCGAAGATTTCCACGCCAATGTTGTTCAGGTTGATGTGGGGATGGTAATTGCCAGAAACGCTTTTTTGCGGAAATTGGTTGATGGGCTATATTCGCGGACAGAGCTTGAATTTACCAGGGGAACTTTTAGGGTTAAAGGCGACACAATTGATGTTTTTCCTGCCTATGCCGATTCAGCCATAAGAGTTGTTTTCTTTGGCGACGAAGTCGAAGAGATCAGAAGTTTTGAACCTGATTCTGGGCGTAATATCTCATCGCTTAATCAGGTTATTATTTATCCGGCAACTATTTTTGTAACTACCCAGGAACGGATGCATGGCGCTATCCGGGAGATTCAGGATGACCTGGTGCAACAAGTTGAATACTTTAAATCGATTGGAAAACACCTTGAAGCTAAGCGGATTGAAGAGCGTGTTGAATATGATATGGAGATGATGAAAGAATTGGGATATTGTCCGGGAATTGAGAATTATTCTCGTTATTTCGACGGCAGGTCTCCAGGAACTCGTCCTTTCTGCCTTATCGATTATTTTCCCGATGATTTCCTTATGGTTGTGGATGAAAGCCATGTTACTATTCCGCAAATCAGGGCTATGTATGGTGGCGACCGTTCACGTAAGCAAACGCTGGTGGAATTTGGTTTTCGCTTGCCTGCTGCTGTCGATAACCGTCCACTTAAGTTTGAAGAGTGGGAAGGCATGATCGACCAGATCATTTTTGTGAGTGCAACTCCTGCTGAATATGAATTGAATAAATCGGAAGGAGTTATTGTTGAGCAAATTATACGGCCAACAGGCTTGCTCGATCCGGTTATCGACGTTCGTCCTACACAAAACCAGATTGATAATCTGATGCACGAAATTAATATTCGTGTTGAAAAAGGCGAGCGTACCCTGGTTACAACTTTAACGAAGCGTATGGCCGAGGAGCTGACCAAATATCTGCTTCGCATGGGTGTTAAAACAAGGTATATTCACTCTGATGTGGATACTCTGGAGCGAATTGAGATTTTGCAAGGCCTGCGCGATGGGGAATTTGATGTACTTGTGGGGATCAATCTATTGCGTGAAGGGCTCGATTTACCTGAAGTTTCGTTGGTTGCCATTCTCGATGCCGATAAAGAAGGTTTCCTTCGTTCCGAACGCTCGTTGATCCAAACTGCTGGTCGTGCTGCCCGTAACTTGAATGGGTTGGTTATTATGTATGGTGACAAAATTACCGACTCGATGCAGAAAACAATCGATTCGACCAATTATAGGCGCGAGAAGCAATTGCGCTATAACGAAGAGAATGGGATTACCCCAATGCCAATTATTAAAGCCAGCCGGGAAATTATTGGTACCGAAAGCAGGAGAAAAGCCCTTGCTGAAACCCAGAAGAAACCGAACGTGTATTCAGGGCCTGAAAATTCTGATATCGCTGCCGATCCTGTTGTGAGCTACATGAGCCGGAGTGAGTTAGAAAAGGCAATCGACAAGGTGAAGAAAGAAATGGAGAAATGTGCAAAAGAACTCGATTTTATTCAGGCTGCACAGTATCGTGATGAAATGTTCAGGCTGAAAGAGATATTGAAAACTAAACAGTCATAATTGTTTGCTAATAAAGAATTGATTTTTGTTAATTTGATCATATAATGCGGAATATTCTGTCCATAGCGTTGATATTTATTGCCTTACATAGTTTTGGGCAATTGTCACAAGGTGGATTTCCGCTTGAATTGCCCCGTTTAAAATCATTAAGTTACACCGATAAGGTGGTCAGCTTACCCTATTTCAATATCGATTCTATTGATGAAGAGGATTTTGAATCTGAATTTAAGTCGCTTAAGTTTGCCCATTCTTTTCATGTTTCATTGCGCCCCGAAGATTCTGGAACATGGTATCATACAGCTGATTATAATATCTGGCAACTTGAAATCTCTTCTCCGGGTGCTTTTTCATTAAACGTGATTTTTTCAACCTACCATGTTCCCGATGGCTCACGACTTTTTGTTTTCGACCCTCAAAAGCAAACAATATTAGGAGCGTTTACTAGTTTTAATAACAAGGAATTCAATAAATTAGCGATATTCCCGCTTCCGGGTGACAGATTAATTATTCAATATGAAGAACCGGTCGATGCCGACTTTAAAGGGCAACTTGAAGTGGGCGAAGTAAACCACGACTATAAAGGTTTTTTTAGCAAGAACAATCGTTGGGACAGGCGAATTTCTGAATGGTGCAATGTGGATGTAAATTGCGAATTTCAATCGGGAACTGAATTGCAGCGACGGGCTGTTTGCCGTATTATTGCGGGCGATGAACTCGGAACAGGAACCCTGGTAAATAATGTGTCGAACGACGGTAAGCCCTATCTTGTTTCTGCATTGCATGTGTTCGATAACGAAGAAGGTGCAACAACTGCCCTTTTCGATTTTAATTACGAGAGTCCATTTTGCACTGGATTGAATGGCTCTGACATCCAATCGGTAAGTGGCTCATTTGCTCGCGCTTCGTTCGATAGTCTCGATTTTATACTGGTTGAGTTGGGTGAGTATCCTCCGTCAACGTTTCGGCCATACCTTGCCGGATGGGACGCTACCCCTGTACCCCCATCGAATTCAAACACTATCCATCACCCCAATGGGGATACAAAAAAAATTAGTCACGACGATGGAAAGTGTGATTCAATACATTTTAATACAGCATCCCTGAGATACAGCCATTGGCGGGTTGCCAACTGGGAAACCGGCTCTACTCAGGGAGGTTCGTCGGGGGCACCGCTTTTCAATAAAGATAAACGCGTATGCGGAACTCTTTCAGGCGGTGCTGCTTCGTGCGAAAAACCATCGTACGACCTTTTTGCCCGTTTCGACAAGATGTGGAACTACCGGAAGGAAAAAAATAAGCACTTACGCTCTTGGCTCGATCCACAAAACAAAGGCGTGCTTCGTATCGATGGTTTTGATCCCTTTTCATCATCGTCTGATCGCTGCGATGTTATCTCCAATTTTCAGGTTGAAGACAGCGCGGTAGTTGTTTCAATTAGCGGAAAAGAAAATTACCTTACCGGCACTAACAGAGAGCACATTACTCAAGTTGCTGAAGTGTTCGACGGATTTAGCGAGGCTACAATATCGGGCTTTTCTATTGGTATTGCACAACTGGCATTGACATCGCGAAACCCAGAATTGAATGTGCGCATTTATACGGGTGACAGCCTGCCTTTTTACGATGAAAAAATTTTCAAATTTTCAATGCGGTCATTAACAGAGAAGGCTATTAATTATCTTGAATTTCCTCAACCTGTTGATGTAAAAGGAAAGTTTTTTATCAGCATTGACATACCCAGCACCGATAGTTTAGTTTTGTACCAGTCAAAAATGCGCCCTTTTGTGGGGAAAAATTCTTTGCTTGTTTTGCAGAATTACGAATGGAAAAAAGCCAGTGATTTACTTCCAGCCAGCAATCAGGGTACATCGTTGCTTATGCAGGTTGTACTTTGCGGAACAGTGGAATCTCCTCCTGACACTGCACTGAACGGTAACGATTTGTTTATAGCTTATCCGAATCCTGCCAGCGAATTTCTGATTGTTGAGTTTGAAAATCGGGAACCATCTCACGAAATATGGCTTTACGATAGGCTAGGCCGTCTTATTCTAAATGATTGTTTCGAAAACCGGATGTATACCGAACTTGTTGTTTCAGATTTATCGCCAGGCATTTATTTGCTCAGGGTGAGCAATGGATCGGTGTCGAAAACACGAAGTATTGCAATACGGTGAGACTTATTAATCAGCAATTAAAAAGTATTTAATGATCGGAAAAACAGTACGTGAGTTGCTTCAGCAAGATGTATTTTCAAGGGAAGATATTGTAAGATTATTGTTTTCCGATGGCGACGACCGGCAACAGTTGTTCCTCAAAGCCCGCGAAGTGAAATTGCGCGAGGTTGGCGATAAGGTTTACTTTAGGGGTTTAATTGAATACTCGAATGTGTGCAGTAAAAATTGCTTTTATTGCGGAATCCGTAAATCGAACAAAAAAGTGTCACGCTATACGTTAACCGATAAAGAAGTGCTCGCTGCTGCTGCTTTTGCCCATGCTGAAAAATTTGGCTCGATTGTCATCCAGTCGGGCGAGGTTTCTTCTGAAACCCACATTGCCCGCATTGAGCGTTTGATTTTGGCAATAAAAGAACTAAGTCATGGCGAATTGGGGATTACCCTCTCGCTCGGTGAGCAAACACACGAAACTTATTCACGGTGGTTCTCTGCAGGTGCCCATCGCTATTTGTTACGTATCGAAACATCAGACAAAAATTTATATCAAGAATTGCATCCAAGCGATCATCGTTTTGATGTCAGGCTTTCTTGTCTTCATTTTTTAAAACAAATAGGATATCAGGTAGGCACAGGAGTGATGATTGGCCTGCCGTTTCAAACAGTTGAACACTTGGCCGATGATTTGCTTTTTATGCAGCATTTTGATGTCGATATGGTGGGGATGGGGCCGTACATTGAGCATGCCGATACACCTCTATTCCAATGCAATAATCTTAGCTGGGATCTTCAGCAGCGTTTTTCCATGAGCTTAAAAATGGTAGCCATCTTACGTTTATTAATGAAAGATATCAATATAGCTGCTACCACGGCTTTGCAGGCTATCGATCCTCTGGGACGGGAAAAAGCTATTGATGCAGGTGCAAATATTGTAATGCCCAATATTACCCCCGGCAAGTATCGTAACGATTACTTGTTGTATGAGAACAAACCCTGTGTCGACGAAGAACCAGACCAATGTCTTGGTTGCCTCGATGCCCGGCTTTCATTGGTGAATAGCAAAATTGGGTATGGTGAATGGGGCGACTCTCATCATTTTTCGCTCAGAAAAAATACTAAAGACGGATAGTAGAGGCTTCTATTTTCTCGTCCATAAAAATAGACGCTTTTCCCTCGAAATTTGATGCTTGTTCTGTTGTGAAATATTGAATACTACCTTCTGCCGAGCATTTTTCTTCCATTTCAGGGTGCCGATTAAGATAATCGAGCATTTTTTTTGCAACGATCGGGCCTTGTTCTACCAGCGTGATCCCATCGGGTAAGTATTTTCGAATTGTTTCCGAGAGCAACGGATAATGCGTACAACCAAGTATAATGGTGTCAATTTCAGGATCAGAAGACAATAATTGAGTAATGTTTTTTTCGACGAAATAATTGGCTCCCATGGTGCCAATTTCATTGTTTTCGACAATAGGCACCCACATTGGGCAGGCTTCCTGAGTTACAACAAGTTCTCCGTTTGATATTTTCTCGAGTTCGATGAGATATGATCCCGACGAAACTGTGCCGTTGGTTCCCAATACTCCAATATGCTTGTTGCGGGTTATATTTAAGACTTCTTCTACACTTGGCCGAATAACTCCAAGTACTCTTTTTTCAGGGGCAATTTCCGGAAGGATATTCTGCTGAATGTTTCGTAAGGCTTTAGCCGATGCAGTGTTGCAGGCAAGAATAGTCAGCTCGCAGTTCAACTCAAATAGTTTTTTCACTGCTTCGAGGGTATATTCAAAAACCACGTCGAATGAGCGCGTTCCATATGGAGTACGGGCATTGTCGCCCAGATAAATATAATCGTATTGAGGCAGTAACTTCCTTATTTCCTTTAGGATGGTCAATCCTCCATACCCCGAGTCAAATATTCCAATTGGATGGTTTCGTTTCATTGTTATGCGTTATTGGGTACTAAAGTAGCAAAAGAGCCGCTTGAAAAATCAAACGGCTCTCACTATTTTTTTGAAGGTTTAAAACCTTATTCAATTCCAAGTTTCTTTTTAACTAATGGAAGGCAATCAACACTCTGGTTCGATTTGTAAAGCACAACTCTTGAACTTACATCAAAAACATAAACAAGGCCTTGTTCTTTTGCAACTTCGGCAATAGCATTGTCAGCTTTTTCGATGATAGGTTTCATCAAATCCTGTTGTTTTTGTTGTAGTTGTTGTTCAGATTGCATTCTGAATGTTTCAATCCGTTGTTGTTTTGCCTGAATATCTTCTTCTTTGGCCTGACGAATCAAGTCAGACATCGTTTCACGTTTCTCAGTATATTCTTTGTACATGGTTTGAAGTTCAGTTTGCAACGTTCCAAGCATTTCTTCGAGTTCGCCTGCAGTTTTTTCAAGTTCTGAAACTGCGGTAGTTCTTTCAGGCATTACTTGAATAAGTTGTTGAATGTCAATATGTCCAAATTTTGGAGTCTGAGCCTGAGCAGCAGTAATTGTAAGTGCTGCAATAGTAAGAAATGTTACAAAAAACTTTTTCATTTTATTTCTATTAATTGTTTTCGTTTAAATAAGCCACGCAAATATAAAAATTAACTTCGATTTACCCCATTATTTGAACATGTTAGTTCGAATTGTGATAAGTGCAGGAATTTTTTAGTTTTTATATCCCATTTTTTCAAGGATCTGATCGCTCAAATCGTATTTTGGATCGGTGTAAAGCATGGTTAAGCCACCCGATTTGTCGAAAATGACAGCATAGTTTCCTTCGTTAGCAAGGGTTTTAATCGTGTTGTAAATATCATCTTGAATTGGTTTTACCAGGCTCTGGCGCTTTTTAAAGAGTTCTCCTTCTCGGCCAAAATATTTTTGCTGAAGCGTACGGTATTCTTTTTCGCGTGTAACAATTACATCTTCGCGTTTGCGTTTTAAATCGTCGGAAAGGAGTACCGATTCAGCCCTGAAGTCATTGTACATTTGTTCGAGCTCTGCCTGAATTCCTTCCAGTTCTTTTTGATACTGGTTCGACAATTGGTCGAGTTGTTCTTGGGCTGCTTTGTAGGCCGGGATGTTTCCGAGGATATATTCTGTATCGACGAAAGCATATTTCTGCGCGTAACTAGCGATCGATAAAACCGCTACGGCAATGAATGTGATGATAATACGTTTCATAATCTTTACGTTTTTTAATTTCTTTATGTGTTACAACTTTCGTACCAAGATATCTTCAATTAAAATTGCTGACCAATTACGAAGTGGAATTGACTTTTGGCCGACGAAGCTGAACCATTGTTTGGTTTGTCGAAACCATATCCCCAGTCAATTCCCAGCAAACCGAACATTGGCAACCAAAACCTTACTCCAACACCGGCCGACCGCTTCAGATCGAACACGTTAAAGGTATTGAAATCGTACCAGCTGTTACCGGCTTCGAGAAACGATAGTGCATATATGTTTGCCGACTCTGACAATGTAATCGGGTAGCGCAATTCAATGGTTGTTTTTGCGTAGATATTTCCGGTACGCCCGTTGCCCGACGTTGGGGTTATACTTCCGTTTGCGTATCCTCTGAGAGCGATGTTGTCGGAGCCGTAGAAGTCATATCCCGACATTCCGTCTCCCCCCATCTTAAAGCCTTCGAGTGGCGATTTCCTGTGTTCATCGAAATATCCCAGTAACCCGAATTCATATTTGGCATGCAAAACAAACTTTTCGTTTCTGTCGAGTGTTGTGAACCATTTGGCATTGAAAAGCCACTTGTGGTATTCAAGGAAGTTGTAACGCTTTTTGTCACTCATACTCGGGTCGGCGTAATCTTCTCCGTTGAAAGAGGAGTAGGGTGGTGTTAATTCTACCGACAAGCTGAACGATGACCCGTGACGACTGTACAAAGGGTTGTCAATAGAGTTTCGACTCAGTGCTGTTTTCAAGCTAATGTCGTTAATGTCGCCTGATTCAAGAAAATAATACGACCAGTTTTTAAGGTTATAATGTTGTAATGATAACTCGTGGTATAAGGTGAAATAATCGTCGGGCCAACTAAGCCGGTATCCGTAACCAATTGATGCTCCATAGGTAATTTGCCAGCCTTTTACATTTGAATTGCCGCCGTAATTATTCATGCCGTAGGGATTGTTGTATCCGTAAGTATTATATCCCATACCACCATAACTGTAAGTGTTATAAGGGTTTGAGTAGCTGTACGAAGCATCTGTGCGGGTGAGTTTTGAATAATATACAGAGATAGAAAAATTATTCGGTTTTTTTCCTCCGAACCAAGGATCCATAAACGAAAGACTGTATTGTTGATAGTACTTTCCGTTAGTTTGTGCCCTTACACTAAGGGTTTGTCCGTCACCAGTAGGAAGTGGCCTCCATGCTTCGGGGGTGAAAATGTTTTGGGCCGAGAAGTTGGTGAATTTTAATCCTAATGAGCCTACAAACATGCCCATTCCCCAGCCACCGGAGAGCTCTACCTGGTCGTTGGCGCGTTCAACCAAACTGTATTTAATGTCTACGGTTCCGTTTTCTTGTTTTGGCATTGGGTCGATCCCAATTCGTTCCTGGTCGAAGTGACCAAGTTGTGCCAACTGTCTGTATGAACGCATCAATTGTGTTTTGCTGAACAAATCTCCGGGCAGGGTATACAACTCGCGGCGGGCGACTTGTTCGTGTGTTTTTGTATTTCCTTGAATGATAACACGGTCGATTGTGGCTTGTGGGCCTTCGGAAATGCGCATCTCAAAATCGATAGAATCGCCTTCGGCATAATTTTCTACCGGGATGATGCTCGAAAAAAGGTATCCTTTGTCGAGATATAAGTTACTTAAGGCATCATTATCGGTCTTCAACCGTTTATCCAATCTTTTTTGGTTATATACTTCACCCTTCCTAATGCCCAAATAATTTTCGAGGAGTGGCGAAGGATAAATAGTATTGCCTACCCACTTGAAGTTTCGGATGTGGTATTTGTTGCCTTCTTCAATCCAAAGTTCAACCTTAACCGTGTTGTCGTTATCGTTTTTTATAACAGAGTCGCGAACGATAATGGCATCGCGATATCCCAGTTCGTTATATTTCTCGAGTACACTAATTTTATCTTTTTCATACAAGTCTTCCTGGAATTTCTTCGTTAAAAAGAAATTCTTGGGTTTCTTGTCGTTTGTCTTTTTCATTACACGTTCGAGTAACGAAACATTTACTTTTTCGACGCCATGAAATACGAGCTCACTGATTTTAACTTTTTCCTTTTTATCAACGTTGATATCGAGGATGAGAGAGTTTTCTTTATCAGGGTCGTCACGTTGAACAATGTTGACTTCGGTATTGAGAAACCCTTTTTCTTTGAAATAATTTTTAATAATCCTTTCAGCATTAATTAATTGGGCATCGACCACCTGGCCTCCTTCAAGCAGAAGTACTTTTTCCTGAAGGTCTTCGAGCTCCGATTTTTTTACCCCGTGGTAGTTTGCTTTAGAAAGCCTTGGTCTTTCCTTAAGGAATATTTCAAGATAAATTTTATCGTCGATAATCTTTGATGCGTTTACTTTCACATCGGAGAATAGCCCTTGTTTCCAGAATTTTTTGATAATTTGGGTTACTTTGTCGCCCGGAATGGTAATCTGGTCGCCCACTTTAATGCCCGCGTACTCTTTTAACATATCTTTATCGAGATACTTGATCCCCATAATTTCTATTCCACCAACTTCATATTCACGCGGACTGGAATAGTAAATCGAAAAGTCTGTACTATCAGGTATTTGTGACCAAAGGTTGAAAAATATCAGAACCAAAAGGGCTGTTAACGAAAATTTTCTGGTCATTACTTTATATTAGGTTTTTTAATTTGATCACTTGTTTTGCCAAAACGGCGTTCTCTGTTTTGAAAACTGCAAATTGCTTCCCAAAAATCTTCTTTATCAAAATCGGGCCATAATTTCTGTGTGAAATACAATTCAGCATATGCTAACTGCCACAACAAGAAGTTACTAAGCCTTCTTTCACCAGAGGTTCTGATCATCAGTTCCGGATCGGGAATATTTGCGGTGGAAAGATAACTATCGAACAGTTCTTGTGAAATATCTTGAGTGTCTATTTTTCCTTTTTTAACATCGGAAGCTATCGATTTAACAGCATTTATGATTTCCCATTTTGAACTGTAGCTAAGGGCAAGGATAACATTTAGCCCGGTATTTTGCGAAAGCATGCTTTCAATCTTTTCAACTTCTCCGGCTACTTTAGGGGGTAGACTATTTCTGTCACCAATTACATTGATTCGGATGTTGTTTTTGTTAAGCTCTGATGCTTCCGATTTAATTACTCTCACAAGCAGGGTCATCAAGGCGTCTACCTCAAATTTTGGGCGGTTCCAGTTTTCGGTTGAAAAGGCATACAGGGTAAGATGTTTTACCCCAATTTCGGCTGCAGCTTTTATGGCTGCACGAACTGCTTCAACGCCATGTTCATGTCCAAAAATTCGATCGTTCCCGCGTTGGGCTGCCCAGCGCCCGTTTCCATCCATAATGATGGCAACATGTTGTGGTATTTTTGAACTGTCTATTTGTTCTTTAAAACTCATTGTTAATTAATGGTTTCGTATATAGGACAAGGTACACTGCCCCAGAAAAATTTATAGGTCAAAGTTAATCCAAAATAGCTTAACCAATCGTTATTATGTGCGATATCGCTTACCTTAATCAACCCATTGTTTGTGTATGGGTTATCGAGGTTGTCAAGCCCATCGTTCATTAATTTATGCAAAGAAGCTTCAGCTCCAATGGCAATTCTTTTGTTAAAAGCGTATTTCGCCCCGATGCCCAGCGGGATACTTGGTGTAACAATGGTATTTCCATCTATATCCGGGTAAGTGCTTAGACCAATACCGGTATACACAAACGGACTAAATTTCATTTTAGGGACACCAATAATAAAATCGAGATAGTTAATCTCAACCAGTGCATCGAAATTGAAAACCTTTTTGCTGAATTTCATTTCCTGATTATTAAATGTTCCTGTTTGGTTCATTGTTCCGTAAATAGCGTTAAAACGCAGGCTGATACGGGAGTTGTAATTGTGCCGATAAAATATACCGAAATCGAAATTTAGCGATTCGGTAATTTTTGTTCTGGTAAAATCGGTCAACGGTGTACCTCCACCAACAAACAGTCCAATGTCGGCTGATCGTTGCTGGGCCTTGACTTGACACGATAATACAATTAACAATACTACTATTCCAAGTTTCTTAACGGGCATATTCTATTTTTTTAACCATTAAAAAAACCGGAAGCAAAACCATTTGTAATGTTCCGGAGTAGCCCAAATTACAGCTCCTTTTCAGAGTGCAGCAAAAGTAATATAATTTTTAAAATTATACGGGCTTCTTTATTAACTCCCAAAATGGATAAAAATTGCTGTCTGATTTGCTTTTCCCCTTTAGTTTCTTTTGTCGGCACCCCACATCATTTTGTTCCGCAAGGTAGAATAAAAGGTGTGCCCATTGAATTTTACGGTAGGTACAGTCACCGATGCCTTTTTTATTTTTATCGAGGTTGAGAAATCAAGGGGAACTGAGCGGTGATCAACCGATACAAGGAACTGATTGCCGCGTCCTTCGATTATTAATTCTATCTCAACATCATCGGGGACAACTACTGGCCTTACAGTAAGGTTATGTGAGGCGATAGGGGTGATTACCAATCCAGAAACGTTCGGTGTAACAACAGGTCCGCCTACACTTAATGAGTATGCTGTTGAGCCGGTTGGCGTTGCAATAATGAGGCCATCGGCCCAATAGGTAACCAAAAATTCCCCGTTGATGTAGGTTTCAATTTTAATCATAGAAGAGTTGTCGAGCTTGTGCACGGTTAGCTCGTTCACCGCAAAATTAATATCTCCAAACATTGCTTTCGGACTGATAAGTTCCAGCATGCTTCGTTTTTCGAGGGTATAATTTCCTTCGATCATGTTTTGAAGTGAATCTTCCAGTGTTTCATCTGTAATATCCGCCAGAAAGCCCAGTCTGCCACAATTTATACCTGCAATTGGGATCATCATTTCGAGAGAATATGGCACTGCACTCAAAAATGTACCGTCGCCACCAATGGATAACAAAAAATGGATATCCGTTTGGGTAATTGCGGTTCTGAATTTTTCAAAGATTCCTGTATTATAATGAAATAAAGATCTTAAATCATTTTCAATTTTCTCGTGAAGAAGAATGTCGATATTGTTTGTTTTGGCAAATTCGAATAGCCGCTTATATATAGGCAGGAATTCTTCCCTGACCTCAGTTCCATAGAGTGCAATCTTCACTTTTTATGTGTTTAAATATTTATATATTTCATGAATTGCTCGTAACGGTCGCTATACATATTAGATAGTAATGAATCGTCCATGTATACGGCTTTAATTATATAGTCGTAACGCACAAATGTTTGGATAACTGAAGAGATATCTGTTGCATTTAATTTCAGGGTTATTTCCACCATTTTTGTGTTTTCGTTGTTTCGTGTGTACAAACTCAATATTTTCACATTGTTCGATTCAACGATCTGTGCAATTTGTGACAGGTAATAATCATATTCATTCACCTCAATTACAATAATAGCTCCACGATCTTTGCCCGACACAAGACTTAGGTATTTTTCAGAGAGCTCTGCCAGAAGAATAGATCCGCAATAATCCATGTTTAGTTCAAGTACCGGGATAACCGAAACCTTGTGTTCAAGCATTTTTTGGATTACTTCATATATGTGTTGATTAACAAAAACATAAGGTGTACTAAGAGTGAAACTTTTCTCGTTTATACAGATTTTGGTTAAATCAAGATCATAAATATTCTTGTCGGAAATAAGCCCAAGGTATTCTTTGTCGCGTACAATCGGAATTTCAGAAACCCTGAATGATTCCATAATATTTAGCCCCTTTTTCCCGATGTCGGAACAGTGTAACGTTGGAAAGGTGGATGATATTAATTCCCGTGCAATCATCAATACTAATTTTGGACTAAATTTAAGCTGCTATTTTAAAGAAATACATTTAAAAGTATTAAAAATTGTAAATTGCATCGTTAAAATTAATGCAATGACAAGGTTAAGTGTAAATATAAACAAAATTGCCACATTACGTAATGCGCGTAATGGAAACATCCCCAATGTGCTTGAAGCTGCAATTAATTGTGAGAAATTTGGTGCTGAGGGGATTACTGTACATCCCCGTCCTGATGAGCGGCACATACGTTATCGCGATGTATTCGATCTTCGTCCATTTATAACTACTGAATTCAATATTGAAGGAAATCCGGAAAGGCCTTTCATCGATTTGGTAACTACTGTAGTGCCTCACCAGGTTACCCTGGTTCCCGATTCGCACGATGCCATTACATCGAATGCCGGGTGGGATACAGTTGCCAACAAGGTTTTCCTTTCAGAAGTTATTGCCGAGTTCAAATCGAAAGGGATTAGGGTTTCTGTTTTTGTTGGCACTGAATTACGTTTTATCGAAGGGGCAAAACGCTGTGGAGCCGATCGGGTTGAGCTGTATACCGAGCCTTATGCAAAGCTATTTCCTTTAAATGCTGAGGCAGCAGCCAGGCCTTTTGTTGCGGCTGCAAACTTTGCCAATGAACTTGGCCTTGGCGTTAATGCTGGCCACGATCTCGATTTACACAATCTTAGTTATCTAAATGCTCAAATTCCTTTCCTTGCAGAAGTTTCGATCGGGCATGCGCTAATTTCTGATGCGCTCTATTTAGGTCTTGAAACTACGATTAAAAAATATATTGCCTGCCTTATTCGCCAATGAAGTTATTCTACAGAGAATGGGGAAGGGGTGAGCCTTTACTGATTCTTCATGGGTTATATGGATGCTCCGATAATTGGATGACTATTGCTCGAAAATTGGCTGAACGTTTTCAAGTTATTGCTGTTGATTTGAGGAACCATGGGAACTCGCCACATGCTGATTCTCATACTTATACTGACATGTCTCTCGATCTCGAAGAGTTGTTTCAATTGCTTCAAATCAATTCTGCACATATTATTGGTCATAGCATGGGCGGAAAAGTTGCCATGGCTTTTGCTGCTGATTTTCCGGAAAGAATCCGCTCATTGACTGTAGTTGATATTGCCCCAAAGAATTATTTGCTTTATCCCAACGGCACTTCTCAGTACGAGAAGCATAAACAGATTCTTGATACTTTTGCAGGTATCGATCTGAGTAAATTTTCTACGAGGGTTGAAGTGGAAGAGGTAATGAAATCACATATCAGTGACACTTTTTTAGCGTTATACTTATTGAAAAACCTTAAACGTTTGCCTGCTGGTTTTTCTTGGAAAATTAATGTTCCCGTTCTTCAGGACTGTTTGTTATCTATTGTATCTGACGTTAATGCTGATTTCTTCGAATCGAGGCTCCCAATTTTCTCTTATCCGGTTCTGTTTGTTAAAGGTGAATTGTCTGAATACATTAGTTCAGCCGACGAGTTTGACATTAAACGAATTTATCCAGAAGTACGTTTTTGCTCAATAAGTGGGGCAACTCATTATTTGCACGCTGAAAAGCCAGATGAATTTATTGCTGCTTTCCTCGATTTTATTTAACAATAGATCTTTTTAGAATAAAGTTTCTAACTTGCTTTTCTTATTTTTGAATCAATAACTAATATTTTTCCTTATGAATAAATCATTTGTTTGCCCATGGTGGATGGGCTATATGCTGCTTTTCCCATTGAGGAGCCTTGTCCATAATCCAAAAAAGATTGTATCACCTTACGTAAAGCCAGGAATGACGGTAGTTGATTATGGATGTGCTATGGGATATTTTACTATTCCAATGGCCAGGATCGTTGGCGAAACCGGGAGGGTTATATGTTTTGATATTCAGCAAATTATGCTTCATAAATTACTGAATCGTGCCCGAAAGGCTGAAGTGGAAAGCAGATTGGAAACAAGACTTATTTCTGGATCTTCAGCTGATTATGAAGGGATGGAAAATGTAGCCGACTTTGTGTTGTTATTTGCTGTTGCTCACGAAGTTCCCGATCAGGAAAAACTTTTCTTTTCCTTGTCGAATATGATGAAAAAGGGTTCGTATTTGTATTTTGCTGAACCATCGGGACATGTCTCTAACCAGCAATTTCTCCGTTCTATCGAGTTGGCAAAAAATACAGGGTTAACGATTGCTATTCCTCCCAAAGGGAAAAAGTTGGCCGTTGTATTCCGTAAAGTGGAATGAAACTATCGGTATTACAATGAATGTTGACTCAAATTAAATAAACAGGAAATACGATGGTTTATAGGGAAATGGAAACAGATGCTGAAATGGCAATGTTTGTAAAATGCTTTTGGATGTCTGACAGTCAAAACGATGAAGGCATTCACACAGTGCTTCCTGATGGCTATTTCGATTTGATTTTTTATAGAATAGACAATAACCTAAATCGAATCTTTCTTACCGGAACCTGGACTATTCCGGTTGATGTCCCTTTTACTAAAAACACTTCGCATTTTGGAATCCGTTTTAAACTGATCGCTTCAGAATACATTTTTCGTGAATCGATTGAGCGGATTATCGACACATCGACCAATTTGCCCCTTCATTACTGGAATGTTTCTGATGAAACTTTCGAAAACCTTGAAACATTTTCAATAGAAATGGGTAGAATTATTGAACGCTTTATACCTGATTATACTGAAATAGATAGGCGTAAGTTTTCATTGATGGGGTGTCTTTATGATAATCATGGTGATATAAGTGTTGCTGAACTTTCGGAACGGGTAGGGTGGAGCAGCCGTCAAATTAATCGCTGGTTTAATAATCAGTTTGGATTGCCCTTAAAAACTTTTGCCAACATTTTGAAATGCCATCATGCTTACCGGCAAATTGCCCAAGGAAGATTTATCCCCGAAAGCGCCTATTACGATCAGGCTCATTTTATTAAAGAGATTAAACGATATACCGGGTACACGCCTAAAGAACTCTTCGAATTGAAAAATGACCGATTTTTACAATTATCAACACATGACAATGGTTAACTTTGTGAAAGTTTTAAAAATTATGCTATGAAATACAATAAGTTAACTCCAAATTTTCAAGTGAAAAACGTTGCCGAAACGGTTCGTTTTTATACTGAGCATTTAGGTTTTTTGTTGGTGGCCGCAGTTGATAGTGCTTCCAATGAGGTTGATAATGAGCTAAAAGAAGGGAAAGTATACGCCTTTGCCATAATGGTCCGTGATGGGGTAGAAATTATGCTTCAGGAATTGGAAAGCTTTGTCCACGACGTAGAGATTTCCTCCATCGATACTATTGGTGCATCGGTTTCGTTTTATATTGAAATAGAAGGAATTGATGAACTACACAATAGTCTCAAGGGTATTGCCTCTGAGATTACTTCGTTAAAAACCACTTGGTATGGGGCCAAAGAGTTTTACGTAAAAGACAATAATAATTATATACTCGGCTTTTCAGAAAAACAACATGAAAAATAAACCGCGATTCATTGCTCCGCTGCTTGTTGTTGAAAATATGGAGCGGGCGCGTACGTTCTATAGTAACGTACTGGAACTTGAAGTTATTCAGGATTTTGGTGAAAATATTTCTTTCGAAGGGAATTTTTCACTTCACTTACGATCACATTTCCAGCAACTAATAGGTGGCTTGGATGTTAAAACCGGCGGTAATGACGGAGAGATATATTTCGAGTTTGATGATCTTGAATCGCTCGATAAGCGCTTAAAGTCTATGCAGGTTGAATATGTCCACCCTTTACGCGAGCAGCCATGGCGTCAGCGTGTTGTGCGGTTTTATGATCCCGACCACCATATTATTGAGGTAGGGGAGTCTTTCCCTTGCATCTTTAAACGTCTTGAAAAAGATGGGCTTCCATACAACGAAATTGCCCGCGTTACCCTAATGCCTGTCGATTATGTTGAATCCTGCCTGAAAAAAGAAAAGTAGACGAAAAGAATTTTGTGACATATTAACTTACGGTACAATATGATTGTGAGAATATTCTTAGCGACAACTGTCATTTGCTTTTTATTCTCTTCATGTCAATTGCGACAGCGAAGTGATCAACAATATTCTCCAAAGATGATTGGCTTGAAATTAGTGCAAAACCTCAGCGAACGATCTTCGATGATGATGTATCGTACCGATTTTCTCAACACGTTTCATTATGCTGAAGCATGCGCTGCCTTAGGAGCCATTCGTATAGCCAGTTCAATCAACGACTCGATTTTACTTAGAGGGATAGAAGCCCGATACCAGCCAATTTTAATGAGTTTCGATACGTTGCCATATAATCATGTCGATGCTAATGTATTAGGTATAATACCATTAGTGCTATATCAGTGTGACAACGATGAACATTTTATGAATTTTGGGTTGTCAATGGCAGATAAACAGTGGGATATGCCCCGGACTGACGGGTTGACTGATCAAACACGTTTCTGGATCGATGATGTATATATGGTATGTTGCTTACAGGTGGAAGCATTCAAGTCGACAGGAAAAATGATTTATCTCGACCGTGCTGCCATGTTCGCTGCGGCGTACCTCGATTCTTTACAACAGTCTAACGGTTTGTTTCTCCACGGCCCTCAGGCTCCGTTTTTTTGGGGGCGCGGGAATGGTTGGGTTGCTGCAGGTTTATCCGAACTTTTATCGGTTTTGCCCCAGGAACATGCACTTTATTTGAAAATACATAGCAGATATGAACGAATGATGGTTTCATTACTTGGTTTCCAGTCATCTGCGGGGATGTGGCGACAACTTATCGACCATAAAGATGCATGGGAGGAGTCTTCAGCTACAGCTATGTTTGCTTTTGCCATGGCCAATGGAATTTCTCATGGGTTTCTGGATGCTGACAAGTATCAGGAAGCGGTAAGGAAAGCTTGGGTTTCACTCGTCGATCGTACTGATTCACTGGGAAATTTAGCTGATATTTGTGTTGGAACCGGGCAGCGTGCTGACGCAGAATATTATTTATTGAGAGATAAAGTTTCGGGCGACCTGCATGGACAAGCTCCTATGATGTGGTTGGCGAATGAATTATTAGCCGGTTTTTAATAACCTGAGTTCGATTTTATTTTTAAAGTTCAGATTGGCATAAAACGCTGTTTTGCAAAGCAAATTTTTGAGTATTAGCGGGCTAAATCGAGGAAATTTAATGCAGGAAAACAGTGTTTTATGCAAAGCTCATTGTCCGCCACTTGTAAACAGCAATCTTCTGCTTTAAAATCACTTA
>Ga0123335_1001055_pt1 | contig 46096 bp, 54 predicted proteins | sample BiotimSIPDNA_2_FD_89707 | JGI IMG/M metagenome (GOLD analysis project Ga0123335, IMG submission 89707) | Anaerobic biogas reactor microbial communites from Washington, USA - Biogas_R2 time_0 SIP DNA | ecosystem: Engineered > Bioreactor > Anaerobic > Unclassified | place: Washington, USA...
ACATCAGTCATATCTTCCTTGATCCCGGGGATGCTGGTGAACTCGTGAAGCACGCCGTCTATCTTGACGGAGGTCACTGCCGCACCCTGAAGCGAGGAAAGCAGGATTCTTCTGAGAGAGTTGCCTATCGTAATTCCAAAACCCCTTTCCAAGGGACTGGCAACGAACTTTCCATATGTCGGCGTGATTTTTTCACGGTCAACTTCCAGCGCCTTGGGACCTATCAACCTTCTCCAATTCCTATGCATCTAAAACCTCCTTAGCGCCTCCACTCCCCGTATATAGCGGGGCTCCACGGCGTCAGTTAAAGACGGTTGCTATTTCGAGTACAGTTCGACGATGAGCTGCTCCTGGATCGGAACGTTGAGCTGCTCCCTTGTCGGGTAGGCCATCACCTTGGCTTCGAATTTATCCTTTTCGAGCATGAGCCATTCCGGAACACCACGGCGTTCGACAGCTTCAAGCGACTCGATGATCGAAGGGATCTTCCTGCTCTTTTCGCGGACTGTGATGGTGTCGCCTTGACGAACCAGGTAGGAAGGTATGCTGACCTTTTTCCCGTTTACCGAAAAATGCCCGTGCATGACGAGCTGTCTGGCCTGCTCCCTCGAGTTGGCAAAGCCCATTCTGTAGACCATATTGTCCAAACGTCGTTCAAGTATCAGGAGGAGGTTGTCGCCAGTGACGCCCTTCATCCTGTCAGCAATCTCGAAATATTTGTGGAACTGGCGCTCAAGCACCCCGTACATCAGCTTGGCGCGCTGTTTTTCGCGCAGCTGAAGACCGTAGTCGGAATGTTTCTTACGCCTCGACTGGCCGTGTTGGCCGGGGCTGTAAGGCCTGCGTTCGAAAGCACACCTGTCAGCGTAACAACGATCGCCCTTGAGAAAGAGCTTTATCCCTTCCCTGCGGCACTGACGACATGATGGTTCAGAATTCCTTGCCATGCTTCCTCCAGTATATTCTTATCTTCGGCTTCTCTTAAAAGTTAGACTCTTCTCTTTTTGGGCGGCCTGCATCCATTGTGTGGAATCGGGGTCGTATCTCTCATGCTGACGACGCGCACGCCAGTCTTCTGAAGGATGCGAAGCGCGGATTCGCGGCCAGAGCCGGGGCCTTGCACTATCACGTAGGCGGAGCGCAAACCTTGGTCATAAGCTTTTTTAACAGCATCCTCACAGGCCAGCTGTGCAGCAAAAGGGGTGTTCTTCCTCGAGCCCTTGAATCCGCACACTCCAGCGGACGACCAAGAGACAACGTTGCCGGACATATCCGTGACCGTTATGAGCGTGTTATTAAAGGTTGACCTGATATGCACCAGACCAACAGGAACATTCTTCCTCACCTTCTTCTTGATCTTCTTGGTCGCTACTTTCTTTACCTCAGCCATTCAATCCTCCTAAAAGGTCGTTAGTGCCGTTACTTAGCTACAACCTGTTTCTTGCCGGCGATGGCGATACGCTTTCTACCCTTCACCGTTCGTGCATTTGTATGAGTACGCTGCCCTCTGCAGGGAAGCTTCCTGATGTGCCTCTGACCGCGATATGTGCTCAGATCTTTGAGGCGCTTGATGTTGCTCTGAACTTCGCGCCTCAGATCGCCTTCGACCTTGAACCCGGCGTCGATCACAGACCTGATCTTAGCCAGCTGCTCTTCTGAAAGATCGTCCGCGCGGACGCTCTCATCGATACCGGCTGTTTCGAGTATCTTCTTTGAGGTCGTGAGCCCAACTCCATATACATAGGTCAGAGCTATTACGATCCTCTTCTTCCCTGGAACATCAACACCTGAAATACGTGGCATACGTGAACTCCCTTAAGTAAAGGTTATCCCTGTTTCTGTTTATGTTTTGGATTAGAACAAATCACCCTCACAGTCCCCTTGCGGCGGATGATCTTGCACTTGTTACATATTTTTCTCACTGATGACCGCACCTTCATGATAACCTCCGAAATTTCTTATTTCGCCCTGTAAATTATCCTGCCCCTGGTCAAGTCGTATGGAGAAAGCTCTATGGTCACTTTATCTCCGGGGAGGATTTTTATGAAGTGCATCCTCATCTTTCCGGAAACATGCGCAAGAACCTTGTGTCCATTATCAAGCTCGACCTTGAACATCGCGTTTGGCAATGTCTCGAGCACCTTACCTTCAACCTGTATCGCATCCTGTTTAGCCATAGTCTATATCACACTCAAAATTTCCGGACCGTTTTCCATTATCGCAACAACATGCTCAAAATGCGCAGAAAGCTTTCTATCCTTTGTAACCACCGTCCAGCCATCACGCAGGACCTCGACTTCGTGCGTGCCGACGTTGAGCATGGGTTCCAGCGCAATCACCAACCCCCTCTTCAGCTTCAACCCGGTTCCAGGTTCCCCAAAATTAGGAACCTGGGGATCCTCGTGGAGAGAGCGCCCTATTCCGTGTCCGACGTAATCCCTCACCACTGAAAAACCGTTCTCGGAAGCGACATTCTCGATCACGGAAGATATATCGTGAAGCCTGTTGCCATCCTTTGCCTGTTCGATCCCCCTTAAAAGAGATTTCTCTCCGGCATCGAGGAGTTTTTTAGCTTCAGGAGAAACCTTACCAACCGGAAAGGTCCATGCATGATCGCCAAAAAAACCGTCGAGTATGACGCCGCAGTCGATGCTGACTATATCGCCATCTTCCAGCCTCCGCGCGCCTGGGATGCCGTGCACCACCTGTTCGTTCACTGAAACGCACAGGGCGTGATGATATCCCGGCACCGTAGGAAAGGCGGCCTTTGCACCGCGCTTCTTTATACCTGAGACCGCAATAGCTTCAAGATCCCCAGTGGTGATGCCCGGGGCAATAGCCTCGGAAAGTTCGATCAGCACCTCGGCAACTACCCGATTGGAGCGTCTCAAACTCTCAACCTCATCTCGGGACTTTAGCACGATCATGATCCTGAAACCGCCATCCTTTTATCAATCAAAGAGCAAATATTGTTAAAAATTTCATCTATCGATCCGGTTCCCGGAATCGAAAACAACAATCCGCGTTTCTCGTAATAGCCGAGGAGCGGCGCCGTCTTCTCATTGTAAACCAAAAGCCTGTCGCGAATTGTCTTCTCGTTATCGTCACTGCGCTGATACAACTCGCCGCCGCACTGGTCGCATACGCCATCTTTTGCAGGCTTCTTGAATTCAACATGATAGCCCATTCCGCAACTCTTGCATTGACGCCGACCGGAAATTCTAGCCACGACATCATCATCCGGAAGATCCATATTTATAGCGGCCAGAAGGCTGATTCCTTTTTCTTCAAAGAGCTCGTCGAGCGACTCGGCCTGTCCTATCGTTCTGGGATAGCCATCCAATATACACCCTCTCGAACAATCTTCGGACCCAAGCCTGTCGCGCATTATAGATATCAAAATTTCATCTGAAACCAGTTCGCCTCGATCCAGCTTCTCCTTGGCACGAACTCCTACGGGAGTAGCATCGCGAACCGCCTGCCTCAACATATCACCGGTGGAAAGCTGGGGAATGCCGTATTTCTTTTCCAGCATCTTGCCCTGAGTCCCCTTCCCGCATCCGGGCGGGCCCATCAAAATTATTCTGATAGCCCCGGAAATCGTCATGCTCTCCTGCCCCTGAAACGACCGCCCGCCTTTGCCCCGAGAAAACCCTCGTAATGCCTCGTCAGGAGGTGTGATTCAATCTGCGCCAGCGTATCCATCCCGACGCCAACCACAATCAACATCGAAGTTCCTCCGAAGGTATATGCTAGGGAGGAAGGAATTCCGAAACGGCTTATCAAAAGCTGTGGCAATACGCATATAGCGGCGATGTAAATAGCACCACCCAGCGTAATTTTAGTCAAAACCTTATCTATGTAGTCGGAGGTGTTCTTCCCGGGACGAATTCCTGGAATAAACCCTCCATACTTTTTCATATTCTCTGCGACGTCCATCGGATTGAAAGTCACCGCCGTATAGAAATAGGCAAAGAATATGATCAGCCCGGCATATATGGTAGTGTAAACCCAGCCACGCGAAAGCATCGCTGCGATATACTGCATGGTTCCCTGAGGCATAAACTGAGCAATCGTCGCAGGAAACATTATTATAGATGAGGCGAAAATCGCAGGAATGACGCCTGCTGTATTTACTTTCAGCGGAAGATGCGAGGACTGCCCGCCATACATCTTGTTGCCCACGACCCTCTTTGCGTACTGAACGGGGATTCTCCTCTGCGACCTCTCCACGTATATGATAAGACCGATCACCAGCAATATGAACGCAAGGAGGAGAATGAAGCCGAAAAACCCGGCGTATTGTTCCTTCATCGCCCAAGCATCCCTCAGTCCGACCGGTATCCTCGTGACTATTCCTGCAAAAATAATCAGCGAGATGCCATTCCCTATCCCGCGTTCGGTAATCATCTCTCCAAGCCACATCAAAAAGCACGTGCCAGCTGTAAGGGTGACCATGGTGGTGACGTAGAACTGAAGATGCGATACGCCGGGAAGTACGGCTCCCTGCTGCATAAGACCGAAGCTGATGCCGAAGCCCTGTATGAGGGAGAGGAGAACAGTCCCATACCTCGTATACTGCGTTATTTTTTTTCTTCCTGACTCACCCTCTTTGGAGAGCCTCTCCACCGCAGGAATCGCAACCGTAAGAAGCTGAAGGATAATAGAGGCGCTTATGTAAGGCATGATACCCAGAGCGAATACGGAAAACTGGGCAAGCGCACCGCCGGAGAACAGGTTGAATATTTCAAAGACCGTACCCTGCGAAACGATTTTTCGCACGGCTTCCGCGCTGATACCAGGGGTCGGTACGAAAATACCTATCCTGTATATCGCCAACATCGCTATCGTAAATACTATGCGCTTTCTGAGCTCAGGTATTTTTGCAATATTGGCAATTCCTTCAGACACGTATCACCTCCACCTTTCCGCCGACAGCTTCGATCTTCTGTCTGGCAGATTCGGTTATGGCGGCAACCTTCACAGTGATGGCATTTTTGAGCTCGCCGTTGCCAAGGACTTTCACCCCATCGCAAATCTTGTCAATCAGCCCGTTGGAGAGAAGGTAATTGGCATCTATATCTACGCCGGAAGGAATCGTCGCAAGCTTGGCTATGTTCACCACCGCATATTCCTTGGCAAATATATTGGTAAAACCGCGCTTGGGTAGCCTTCTCTGAAGCGGCATCTGTCCGCCTTCAAAGCCGACCTTGTGATAACCACCCGACCTGGCCTTTTGACCCTTGTGTCCACGGCAAGAGGTGCCGCCGTAACCGGAAGAATCGCCGCGACCACGGCGCTTGTTTTTTCTGGAAGCCCTGCCGCTCGGTAAGCCTATTTTATTGAGTTTCATCTCTTATCTCCTGAAGCCAAAATTGCTCTTAGGCATTTACGTCCGTCTCGAGGATCTTGACCATGTAGCAGACCTCTTTCACCATTCCTCGGGTCTGAGGAGTGTCCACTATGAGACGCTCCTGATAAAGCCTCCTGAAGCCCAACCCGCGAACGGTGTCGCGATGTTTTGGAATCTGGCCGGCCGGACTCTTCACCAATTTAATTTTCATCATTTTTTGCATCGCTATACCTCATCCTGATTTTCTCTTCCGGTGATATCAACTGCGTCAAACCATTGATCGCCGCCTTGACTACGTTGTGCGGATTATTTGTGCCAAGGCACTTGGTTAGGATGTTGTTAATGCCCACTGCTTCAATCACCGCCCTGACCGGTCCGCCGGCTATAACTCCGGTACCTAAAGAGGCCGGTTTCATGATGACCTTGCCAGCCCCGTAGCGACCGAAGACTTCATGCGGGATGGTACCGTTGACTATGGATACCGATATCATCTCGCGCCTGGCCCTTTCGGTTGCCTTCTTTATCGCAGCAGGAACTTCTCTCGCCTTTCCAACGGAAAAACCGACTTTGCCATTTCCGTCTCCGACGACGACCAGAGCAGAAAAGCTGAACCGCTTTCCGCCTTTGACCACCTTCGCGACGCGGCTTATGTGAACGACTTTTTCCAGCAGATCAGATTTTGCGGAAGTATATTTTTCCATATCAGAACTTGAGTCCTTTCTGCCTTGCACCTTCGGCGAGGGCTTTCACCCTTCCATGATAGCGATAACCGCCGCGATCGAACACGACAGCCTCGATCCCTTTCTGCTTCGCCCTTTCGGCAATCATCTCTCCGATGCCCTTGGCCGAAGTACAGTTGCCGGTACCTTTCGGAGCGTTCTTCTGATAGGTGGAAGCGCTGACGAGCGTGGTGCCGCTGTCGTCGTCTATGAGTTGAGCGCTGATATGCTTCGCGCTGCGAAACACGCTCAAACGCGGTTTCTCCGCCGTACCATGAATTTTTTTCCTGATGCGATTGCGTCTGCGATCGCGCCCAACCAATTCCATAGCCATTATCAGCCTCCCGTCGAACCGGCCGCTGCCTTGCCGACTTTATGTTTCACGATTTCATCAGCGTACCTGATCCCCTTGCCCTTGTAAGGCTCTGGGGGTCTCACTCTTCTGACGCTGGCGGCAACTTCGCCAACCAGACGTTTATCTATACCGGTGACCACGACCCTGGTCTGTTTTTCCACCACGACCTGAATCCCGTCGGGGATATGAAAGTCGACCGGATTGGAATGGCCGACGTTTAAAACGAGCGACTTTCCTTTCACCTCGGCTTTGTAGCCAACGCCGACGATATCCAGCTTCTGGGTATAACCTTCCAGGACGCCCAATGCCATATTCTGGATCAGGGCCCTGACAAGCCCCTGCTGTGTCCTGCCGAGCCTCGTCTCCTCGCGCCTGGTGACAACCACTGAATCACCCTCTACGGCCACGTTGATACCAGGATATCTCTTCTGGCTGATGGGAAGTTTCAGCTCCCCCTTAGGCCCTTTTACAGAGATAACGCCGCTGTCGATTTTAGCAGTTACGCCCTTGTTAAGAAGAACAGGTCTTTTTCCTATACGAGACATAAGCACACTCCCATTCGATATCACCAAACAGAGCAGATAACTTCGCCACCAAGCCCCATCCTCTTCGCATCCACATCCTTCATGATACCTTTGGATGTCGATATGATGGAGACGCCCATCCCCTGCCGGCTTGCTCCGATCTCTTTGTTTTTGAGATATACGCGTCTGCCCAACTTGCTCACCCTCTGAAGGCTTGAGAAGGTAGGGCTGCCGTCATCCCTGTATTTGAGATCGATGGCCAAGGCTTTCTCCTTGCCTGTGCCTACGACCTCGACACCGGAGAGGAAGCCTTCGGAAACTATTATCCTGGCAATCGACTCCTTGGCCTTTGAATAAGGAACAACGACCTTCTCGTGGCCGGCATTCGCGGCATTCCGTACTCTCGTCAGTAAATCTGCAATCGAATCGTTAAACATCTGTTCACCTCATTATAGATAGCTAGCTAACTTACCAGCTGGACTTTATGATGCCAGGGAGTTCGCCGTTTAGGGCCCTCTTCCTGAAGCAGATTCTACACATGTCAAACCTGCGCATATAGGCCCTGGGTCTTCCGCATATCGGACAGCGATTATAGGAACGAACGCCGAACCTCTGTTTTCTCCGTGATTTCACCATGATCGAAGTCTTAGCCATAATTTCCCTCTCGTTCCGTTATTAGTTCCTGAAGGGCATGCCCATCAGCGTCAAAAGCTCTTTTGCCTCTTCATCCGTCTTGGCCGTCGTCACAAAAGTTATGTTCATACCGTTGATTTTCTGAACCTTGTCGAAATCGATTTCCGGAAAAATCGTCTGCTCAGTGAGGCCCAGCGTGTAGTTACCACGCCCGTCGAAGGATTTGTTGGAAACGCCCTTAAAATCCCTCACCCTCGGCAATGCGACGTTCACAAGGCGGCTTACGAATTCGTACATATAAGCGCCGCGCAAAGTCACTCGCGCACCGACGGACTGACCCTGACGAAGTTTGAAGTTCGATATCGACTTTTTCGCCTTTGTGATGACAGGGCGCTGACCGGTTATGGACGCAATCTCATTGGCTGCCGTCTGTAAAATTTTCACATCCTGAAGGGCCTCCCTCATGGAGGTGTTGATGACGATCTTCTCAAGGCGAGGAACCTGCATCCTGTTCTTGTAGCCGAACTTTTCAATCAGCTTCGGAACGACCTCTCCCTGATATGTTTTTGCAAGCACGGACTGAAGTTTCGGCTTCTTCTCCCCCTTGCCACCCTTCTTGTCCTCTCTCTTGCCCTCGGCGCCCTTGCCTTGTCCTTCAGGTTTCGCCTTCGCCTTTTTTTCTTTTACCTCAGCCACGTTCGGCCTCCTCGAATATCTTATATCGTTTAATTCTTACTTCGCGCCTATTTCAGCGCCGGACCTTCTGGAGATCCTGACCTTCTCGTCCTTGACTATCTTGACGCCCAGCCTGGTGTGTTTAGCGCTCTTCTTATCATAATACATCACGTTTGACGCGTGTATGGCGGCCTCTTTCTCCACTATTCCGCCCTGCTTGAACTGCTGGTTGGGTTTTTGATGTCTCTTCACAAAATTGGTTTTCTCAACCCAGACGAGATTTTTGCCCTGATCGACTCTCAATATCTTGCCGATCTTTCCCTTCTCTTTGCCAGCCATCACCTTTACGGTATCGCCTTTTTTGATTCTCATAGTAACAAACCCCGTTTAATTTGCCCGCGTCTTATAGGACCTCTGGCGCGAGTGATATTATCTTCATGAATTTCTTGCTTCTGAGCTCTCTGGCCACCGGCCCGAAAATACGAGTACCGAGAGGCTCGCTGGCTTCGCTGATTATCACCGCCGAATTATCGTCGAATGATATGGTTGAGCCGTCGGCGCGCTTCACCGGTTTTTTTGTTCGAACTATGACCGCCTTTTTTACATCGCCCTTTTTAACCTTGGCCTTGGGCATGGCCTCCTTAACGGAGACGACTATGATATCGCCTATCGTCGCATAGCGCCTGCGCGAACCTCCAAGGACCTTTATGCAGCGCAAAAGCTTTGCACCCGAATTATCCGCAACCTGCAGTTCCGTCATGTGTTGAATCATAACAAGCTCCCGCTTTTAATTTCTTATTTACTGGACGCCCTTTTCAAGGATCGTCTCGACGCACCATCTTTTCATCTTCGACAAGGGGCTGCATTCGCGTATCATCACGACATCGCCCTTAGAACACTCATTCTTTTCGTCATGAGCCATGAATTTCTTCTTTCGCCTGATGTACTTTTTGAAGAGCGGCTCCATGAAAACCCTCTCGACCATGACGGTCACGCTCTTGTCCATGGCATCGCTGACGACGACCCCGACCTTTGTTTTGCCTTTTCTCATAACTAGCGAGTCTCCTTCCCGGCGGCCATCTTCTGATTCAGGATGGTATTGACCCTGGCCAGATCCCTGCGGACCTTCTTTATGTTAGCAGTCTGTTTGAGCTGCCCAGAGTTCTTGCGGAAGCGAAGGCGGAAAATTTCCTCCTCCATCTCCCCACGCATCTTGGTGAGCTCATCCACCGATTTTTCTCTAACCTCATTTGGCTTCACGGTATTCCTCCCGAATCACTATCTTCGTTCTAAGCGGAAGCTTATGGGATGCGAGCCTTAAGGACTCTATCGCGAGGTCCTTCGGAACTCCCTGCATCTCGTAGAGCATCCTGCCGCGCTTGACCGCGACCACCCATTCTTCCGGGTTTCCCTTTCCCTTTCCCATCCTGACTTCGGCGGGCTTTTTGCTGATCGGCTTGTCTGGGAAAATTCTCACCCAAAGCTTGCCGCCTCTTTTTGCAGCCCTGCTCATGGCCATACGGGCCGCTTCGATCTGGCGAGCGGTGATCCTGCCATGCGTTAAAGCCTGGAGACCGAAGTCGCCGAAGGAGAGATTGCAGCCCCTGCGGGCAACGCCCCTGATGCGGCCTTTCTGTTGTTTCCTGAATTTAGTCTTGCTTGGTTGAAGCATAACCGAACTCCGATGATTTATTGTTCAATATTAGCCTTGGAAAAACTCTGTCCTTTTTCACCAAGTATCTCGCCCTTGTATACCCAGCTCTTCACGCCGATAATTCCGTAGGTAGTGCGCGCTTCTGCAAAACCGTATTCGATGTCGGCGCGCAGCGTATGCAGCGGAACGCGGCCTTCGCGGTACCATTCGCTTCTGGCAAGCTCTGCACCGCCAAGACGTCCGGAGCAGTGGATCTTGATCCCGAGAGCCCCCAGCTTGAGCGCCGACTGAACGGCCTTCTTCATAGCACGACGGAATGCCACCCTCCTCACAAGCTGCTGCGCCACATTCTCAGCGACTAGCTGCGCATCTATCTCGGCCTTTCTGACTTCCTTGATGTTGACCGTGATGTCATCCTTGATGCTCTTTTGGAGATCGAGGCGTATCGAATCAATGCCAGCTCCCTTCTTGCCTATGACAAGACCAGGGCGGGCGGTGAAGATATTGACCGTCACTTTGCCAGCTGCGCGTTCGATCTCGACCTTGGAAACACCGGTGTGTTCGAGGCGTTTCTTAATCTCGCTGCGGATCAGGGCATCTTCCCTGATCTGCCTCTGGTAAATCCCCTTAGGCGCGTACCACTTGGAAACCCAAGTTTTGGTCACTCCCAGCCTAAAGCCAATCGGATGTGTCTTCTGTCCCATATCAACTCCAAATCGGATTAGAAATTAACGTTCCTGTAAAGTCAGACTCACCTTGCTCGATCTCTTGAGTATCTTGGTAGCCATTCCGCGCGCCCTGGGCATCCAACGTTTCATCGTAGGACCGCCGTCGACGAGCAACTCTTTTATATAGAGGTTATCCAAATCAACTCCGCCCTTCTGATCGGCATTGGCCACAGCCGATTTGATCAGCTTTGCCAAGGGTTTCGCCGCTTCACGACTGGAGAACTTCAAAAAGTCCAAGGCCTTCTGAACATTCTTGCCGCGAACCTGGTCAGCCACGAAGCGCATCTTGCGCGGAGTTATTCGCACCATCTTTATTTTTGCCTTCATGCGGCACCTCCAGTCTCGGCCACCTTGGTTTTCTTATCGCCGGAGTGCCCTCTGAAAACTCTGGTCATTGCGAACTCACCGAGTTTGTGCCCGACCATATTTTCTGTCACAAAGACCGGTATGAATTTGCGACCATTGTGCACCGCGATGGTAAGCCCGACCATGTCCGGAATTATCGTGGAACGGCGGGACCAGGTCTTGATGAGCTGTTTGCTCCTCTCCTGCTGCGCTTTTTCAACCTTGCGCAGAAGGTGATCGTCAATGAATGGACCTTTTTTCAGCGAACGTGTCATACATCACCCTATAGTTAAGAGTTATTTCCTTCGATCTTTTATAATGAAGCGATCGGTACGCGAATTGTTGCGCGTCTTCATGCCCTTTGTGCACCAGCCCCACGGAGAGACCGGGTTTCTTCCGCCCTTGGTTTTGCCTTCGCCTCCGCCGTGCGGATGATCGACCGGGTTCATAGCTGTACCGCGAACATGCGGTCTGAAGCCCATTCGACGGACCCTGCCAGCTTTGCCGATCTGAATCTTCTCGTGATCGATGTTTCCGATCTGGCCGACGGTCGCAAAACAATCCTTATGGATCATCCTGACTTCTCCAGAAGGGAGTTTCACCTGGCAATACATTCCCTCCCTCGCCATCAATTGAGCCACAGCTCCTGCACTTCTTACTATCTTGCCGCCGGCTCCCGGCATGAGCTCTATATTGTGAATTTCGGTACCGAGCGGCATATTGCGAAGCGGCATTGCATTGCCCGGGGAAACTTCAACGGTCTCGCCAGAGATCACGCTCTGACCAACCGTCATCCCGATCGGAGAGAGTATGTAGCGCTTCTCGCCATCGGCATAGGAGAGCAGGGCTATTCTGGCTGAACGGTTAGGATCGTACTCGATCGCGATGACCTTAGCCGGAACGTCGCGTTTATCCCTTCTGAAATCTATGATGCGATATTTTTTCTTCGCACCGCCACCGCGATGGCGCATCGTAATTTTGCCACTGTTGTTGCGGCCGCCGGACTTCTTTATCGATACGACAAGAGACTTCTCCGGAACAGACTTGGTGACTTCGGCAAAATCCGAGACGGTCATGCCCCTGCGACCTGCTGTAATCGGTTTATATATCTTGTTAGCCATAATTAAACCTCGCTCATACCCAACATGGGCGGGTGATCAAACGTTGACGGTTTATCAGACACCTTCCGCAAAGCTTATCTGATTATTCTCGGCCAGCTTCACCACGGCTTTTTTCCAATCAGCGGCCTTGCCAACATTCTTCCCTACCCTCTTGTACTTTCCGGGGACCACCATGGTCTTTATTTCCACAACCTTGACCTTGAAGAGACCCTCGACAGCGTTTCTGATATCGTTTTTGGTTGCTCTTCTCTCTACGGCGAACACATACTGGTTAGCGGACTGCTGCGCCAGCGAGCTCTTTTCCGTAATCAGCGGCTTTTTGATGACGTCTGTTATCTTCACGGTTTAAGCACCTCCTGAACTTTCTCCAACGCCTGCTTCATTATGATTGCGTGATCGTAGCGCAAAAGGTCGTACACATTGATACCCTCTGCCCTGACCAGTTTAAGGTGCTTGATGTTCCTGACCGACTTCTCCAATTTCTCGTCCTTCGCATCGACTACGAGAAGGCAGCTCTCAACACCGAGAGTCTTTAGGAAAGCGACTACCGGCTTGGTCTTGATCTCCTTCACAGGAAACTCATCCAGAATTATGAGCCTGCCCTCGCCGCTTTTCGCGGAGAGCGCTGAGCGAAGCCCGGCCTTGCGAGCCTTTTTCGGGATCTCGTAACTGTAATCCCTGGGTTTCGGTCCGAACGCCTTGCCGCCGCCGACAAATATTCCGGCCTTCATAGAGCCATGACGAGCTCTGCCGGTTCCCTTCTGACGATACATCTTGGCGGTCGTGGCGTTAATCTCGCCGCGCGACTTGCAGAAGGAAGTCCCCCTGCGACGATTGGCGAGTTGCATCTTCACATTTTCGTAAAGAAGCGCCTCATTGATCTTCGTGGCAAAGATCTCGTCAGAGAGATCCACGCTGCCGACTTCCTTGTTCTCGACATTTATGACTTTCGCCTTCACAGTAAACTCCTTTTTAAAGCGGGGAGCCCGCATTCACTCCATCGTTATTTTTGTTCCTCTGTCGCAGCCTCTGTAGCCGGAACATCGGCTTTGGATTCTGCAACCGGCGCGAGATCCGCGGAAGAATTGCCGGCAGCTTTCTTGAGCTCCGGCCTCTCGCTGATACAGCCATTGGAAAGAACGATCTCGACCAACCCCTCCCTACAACCCGGGATAGCTCCCCTGATAAGTATGGCGTTTTCTTCCGGCAGTACAGCTGCGACCTGAAGATTTTTTATCGTTACTGCGGTATCGCCCATGTGGCCGGGAAGCCCAGTGTTCTTGAAAACCCTTCCAGGCCAGGTTCTCATGCCTATGGAACCGGGACGGCGGTGAAAAGTCGAACCATGGGCGGTTGGTCCGCCATGCTTCCCATGCCTCTTCATGACGCCCTGAAAACCGCGACCCTTAGAAAAACCGCTTACCGCAACCATGTCACCTACCCTGAAGCCAGAGACACAAAGTTCATCGCCCTGATTGAAGGCTGTCACATCGTCTATTCTAAACTCCTTCAGATGAGCGAACAAAGGCAAAGACTTCTTCTCGAAGTGGCCGCGCATCGGCTTGGTCATCCTGCTAGCCCTCTTTGAAGCGTAGCCTAGTTGAAGCGCATTGTAGCCATCTCTGTCGATGGTTTTTTTCTGAACCACGACACAGGGGCCAAGTTCCACGACCGTCACAGGGATGTAGGTGCCGTTCTGATCGAATATCTGCGTCATACCCTTCTTTTTTCCAATCAAACCTAGCATGGGAAACCTCTCGTTCTTTTATATCATTTTAATTTCGACATCGACGCCTGAGGAAAGTTCCAACTTCATCAGGGAATCCACCGTCTGCTGCGTGGGCTCAAGGATGTCGATAAGCCTCTTGTGCGTCCTTATCTCGAACTGCTCCTGCGAACGCTTGTCCACATGGGGGCTTCTCAGGACGCAATACTTCTCTATCTTCGTCGGAAGCGGAATAGGCCCGGCGATATGCGCGCCAGTCCTCTGGACCGTACCGACGATCTCATGCGCCGACTGGTCCAGCAGCTTGTGATCATAAGCCTTGAGCCTGATCCTGATTTTCTGTCCTTTGTCATATTGCGTGCTCATATATCTCCTCACGTCTATTCTATAATTTCGGTGACCACTCCGGCGCCGACTGTACGACCGCCCTCGCGCACCGCAAACCTGAGTTCCTTTTCAAGTGCAATAGGGGCTATCAACTCTACTTCAGCAGCCACGTTGTCTCCCGGCATCACCATCTCTATATTGTCCGGCAACTGTAAAACCCCTGTAACATCAGTCGTCCTGAAATAAAACTGAGGTCGATACCCTTTAAAAAACGGCGTGTGCCTCCCGCCCTCCTCTTTCGTCAGCACGTAGATCTCCGACTTGAACTTTCTGTGCGGCGCTATCGAAGCGGGCCTCGCAACCACCTGCCCTCTTTCTACATCCTCCCTCTTGGTGCCTCTAAGGAGAAGACCGACATTATCGCCCGCCTCACCTTCATCGAGAATCTTTTTAAACATCTCTACACCGGTAACGACCGTGCTTTGAGTTTCCCTTAGCCCTACTATCTGAACTTCCTCGCCGGCCTTAACAACTCCTCTTTCAATTCTTCCCGTGACCACTGTTCCGCGCCCTGAAATGCTGAAAACGTCCTCTATCGGCATCAGAAAAGGCTTTTCCACGGGGCGTTCCGGCTCGGGTATGTAGGAATCAATCGCGTCGATCAACTTCCGTATCGAACTGTATCCCACATCCGACGGGTCGCCTTCCATCGCTTTAAGGGCCGACCCTCTTACAACCGGTATTTCATCGCCAGGGAACTCGTAGCGGTTGAGAAGCTCTCTTATCTCAAGCTCTACCAGGTCCAACAGCTCAGGATCATCGACCAGATCCACCTTGTTCATGTATACTACAATCCTCGGTACTCCAACCTGCCTTGCGAGAAGTATGTGCTCTCGCGTCTGAGGCATCGGTCCATCGGCAGCGCTAACGACCAGGACCGCTCCGTCCATCTGCGCCGCGCCGGTTATCATGTTCTTCACATAATCAGCATGCCCGGGGCAATCTACGTGAGCATAGTGGCGATTCTCCGACTGATACTCAACGTGCGCCGTCGCTATCGTGATGCCACGATCCTTCTCTTCGGGCGCCTTATCTATCTTGTCAAAGGACGTCTCCTCCGCCAGCTTTTTCGTCGCCAAATACTTAGTTATAGCGCTCGTCAGCGAGGTCTTTCCATGGTCAACGTGCCCTATCGTTCCAACGTTGACGTGCGGCTTCGTCCTCTCAAACCTCGCTTTAGACATCGCCCCTCCGGCAAGGTCGGCGCATTATCTCACACCCTGGGACCTTGCTATTATTTCATCCGCGACGCTCTTCGGTGCCAGCTCATAGTGCGAAAACTGCATCGTGTAGGTGGCCCTTCCCTGCGTAGCGCTTCTCAAGTCGGTCGAATACCCAAACATCTTTGAAAGAGGAACCTTCGATGCTATTATCTGCGAACCGGCATGGGATTCGCTCTTAATAATCTTGCCTCTCCTAGCCGTCAGATCGCCAGTCACAGCGCCGAGGTAATCATCCGGCACGACGACTTCAACGGACATTATCGGCTCTAAGATAATCGGCGAAGCCTTACGAACAGCGTCCTTAAAGGCCATCGAAGCACAAATCTTAAAGGCCATATCCGACGAATCGACCTCATGATACGAGCCATCGAAAACGCTGACCTTCACATCGACCAGAGGATAGCCAGCGATAACTCCGCCCTGCATCGCCTCTTCAATGCCCTTCTTCACTGCCGTCATATATTCCCTGGGAATGGAACCGCCCTTGGTATCATCCGTGAAGTGAAGACCGCTGCCTCTTTCTCCAGGAGCAACGGTAAGGCATACGTGAGCATACTGTCCCCTGCCGCCTGTCTGCTTGACATACTTGTTTTCGATTTCGGCAAGCTTCGTCACGCTCTCGCGATAAGCGACCTGCGGCTTACCGACGTTGGCCTCCACACCAAACTCGCGCACGAGCCTATCGACGATGATCTCGAGATGAAGTTCTCCCATTCCGGAGATGACGGTCTGGGCCGTTTCCTGATCCACGGAAACCTTAAAGGTAGGATCTTCATGCGCCAGCTTCTGCAGCGAAAGACCCAATCTCTCCTCATCGGCTCTGGTCTTTGGCTCGATTGCAATGGATATAACCGGTTCCGGAAATTCCATCTTTTCGAGGACTATCGGTTTTCCTTCATTGCAAAGAGTGTCGCCAGTTCCGGTGAACTTCAAACCGACCGCAGCCAGGATATCTCCAGCCTCGGCCATACCTACCTCTTCACGCTTATTAGCGTGCATCCTGAGAACTCGGCCGATCCTTTCGCGTTTACCCTTAACGGAATTCCAGAGCGACTGTCCGCTCTCGACCCTTCCGGAATAAACCCTGAAGTAAGTGAGCTGACCGACGTAAGGATCGGTCATCACCTTGAACGCAAGGGCCGCAAAGGGCTCTTCGATCGAGGACTTTCTGGTTTCGATCAATTCCTCTTTTGAAGGGTTGACGCCCTGAACAGGAGGAATGTCGATCGGAGCAGGCAGAAGATTTACTATGGCATCAAGAAGAAGCTGTACGCCCTTGTTCTTGAAAGCCGATCCGCAGAAAACGGGATTTACCTTCATCTGCAGCGTCGCTTTGCGCGCAGCTGAGATTATTTCCTCTTCCGAAAGCTCATGGCTTTCGAGGTACTTATGAAGAATTGCATCGTCGGCTTCGACGACAGACTCGATCATCAGTTCCCTGTATTCGGCCGCCCGCGCCTTCATCTCTTCAGGGATCTCGACAATCTCGAAAACCGATCCCTTTTCACTGTCGCTAAAGATGACCGCTTTGTTACGTACCAAATCAACTACACCTCTGTGTTCAGATTCAGTGCCGAGAGGAAGTTGAAACGCGACGGCGTTTACCCCTAGCCTGTCCTTCATCATCTGGATGGTCCTGAAAAAATTGGCGCCGATGCGGTCCATCTTGTTTACGAAGGCTATCATCGGCACATTATGGCGCCTGGCTTGTCTCCATACTGTTTCCGATTGGGGCTCAACGCCAGCGACTGAATCAAACAAACCTACCGCACCATCGAGAACTCTGAGGCTTCTTTCGACCTCGGCTGTGAAGTCCACGTGACCCGGCGTATCTATTATATTGATGGTGCAATCTTTCCATTTGCAGGTAGTGGCAGCCGATGTGATCGTTATACCGCGTTCCTGCTCCTGCTCCATCCAGTCCATCACGGCAGTGCCTTCATGAACCTCACCGAGCTTATAAGTGACGCCTGTATAAAAAAGGATGCGCTCGGAAACGGTAGTTTTCCCCGCGTCGATATGCGCGACTATCCCGATATTTCTTATCTTCTCTAGATTTAAACCAGCACCTATCATAAAACCTTCCTTACAGACCCGCCTGACAATACATCAGTTATACTGCAGCATGCTATCAAAGAGCATCCCGCTGATTGACTACCAGCGGTAGTGGGCAAAAGCCTTGTTGGCCTCGGCCATCTTATGAGTATCCTCGCGCTTCTTTACCGCAGCGCCCTTATTCTCCAGAGCCTCAAGCAGCTCTGCGGCAATTCTATCCTTCATAGTGTTCTCGCCGCGCGATCTTGCGGCGCCGAGCAACCAGCGAAGCCCAAGTGAAATCTTTCTGTCGGAGCGCACTTCCGTCGGAACCTGGTAAGTTGCACCGCCGACCCTGCGCGACCTGACTTCAACTATCGGCTTTATGTTTTCCATCGCCTGCTTGAAGATCTTCACAGGATCATCCTGTTTCTTCTCCTGCAGAACGTCGAAAGCGCCGTAGACGATCTTTTCTGCTATCGACTTCTTTCCGCTCCACATCAAATTCGTAATAAACTTGGAGACCAGCTGATCGCCATACTTCGGATCCGCAACAACCGTCCTCTTAAGACTTCCTCTTTTTTTCCTTGGCATCGCCTACCTCTTATAAATCATTCCTGAGTTAAAACCCGCCTAGACAAAAAACCGATTACTTCGGCCTTTTTGCACCATACTTGGAACGGCTCTTCCTCCTATTTTCAACACCGGTAGAATCCAGAGTTCCACGAACTATATGATAGCGAACTCCGGGGATATCCTTGACACGACCACCGCGCACCATCACAACTGAGTGCTCCTGCAGGTTGTGCCCCTCACCCGGTATGTAAGATGTAACTTCAATTCCATTCGTAAGACGAATTCTGGCAACCTTTCTCAAAGCCGAGTTAGGTTTCTTAGGGGTGGCTGTATAAACTCGAACACAGACGCCCCTCTTCTGCGGACACCGCATTAGAGCGGGAGAAGATGTTCTCACCTTCAATTTCCGTCTTCCGACCCTAACCAATTGATTTATAGTTGGCATAACACTCCATTTCCGTCTTTTTCAGGCGACGTGAGCCTATCAATTTTACCTTCAATTACGGGAAGTTACATGAACCGCCGCCTCACCTAAGGCGAAGCGGCGGGACCCTAACAAAAGGACTTTTCGAAGTCAAGGTATTTACACAACTTTTTTAACGTAAAGTCATTTCTAATAGTTATCCGACAACCTCTTGACTTGTATAGCTTTCCATTTCAACTGGCTGCTGGAGCTCCTCCTCTTCGGGGAGATCAACATCTATGTTGATATCGAGATATTTGGCGAGACCGGTTCCCGCGGGGATCAACCTGCCCATGATAACATTTTCTTTGAGCCCCCTCAGATAATCCACTTTACCGGATGCAGCCGCCTCGGTGAGCACCTTGGTTGTTTCCTGGAATGAGGCCGCCGAGATAAAGCTGTCCGTTGAGAGGGAGGCCTTCGTTATACCGAGGAGCATCGGTTCAGCGACCGCCGGCGTTTTTCCCTTCTCCCTCAACTTATCGTTGACCTCTTCAAAATGCCACTTATCGACATGCTCGTCTTCCAGAAAATCGCTGTCTCCGGTATCCACGATGCGAACTCTCTTTAGCATCTGACGAACTATCGTTTCAATGTGTTTGTCGTTGATGCGCACGCCCTGGAGCCTGTAGACCTCCTGAATTTCATCGACCAGATATTTTGCCAGTTCCTTTTCACCGAGAACTGCCAGGATGTCATGGGGGTTGGACGAACCGTCCATCAAGGCCTCGCCTGCTAAAACATAGTCTCCCTCGTGAACCGAGATATATTTTGAACGCGAAATCTGATATTCTTTCGGCTCTCCAACTTCGGGAGTAACGATGACCGTTCTCTTGCCCTTCACATCCTTGCCAAAGCTTACCTGGCCGTCGATCTCGGAAATCACGGCATGATCCTTCGGCTTGCGCGCTTCGAAAAGCTCTGCAACCCTGGGCAAACCACCTGTGATATCCTTCGTCTTGGTGGTTTCTCGCGGGATCTTGGCGATGACATCACCGGCCTGAACTGAATCCCCTTCAGATACGACGATGTTTGCAGAAACCGGCATCAGATAGCGGGCTTCTCCTCTTCCCGCAGGAAGGTGAAGCGTGGCGCCGCTTTCATCCTTGATTGAAATTCTCGGACGGCTCTTGGCATCCTTGGAAGGAATGATCACCTTTCTCGAAAGCCCCGTCACCTCATCGACCTGATCAACCACCGTAAAACCCTCGATGATGTCGCCGAACTTCACAAGCCCAGAAACTTCGGTAAGGATCGGAACCGTGTAAGGATCCCATTCGGCGAGCATCTGACCAGCTTCGACTTTATCTCCATCGCTGAAAGAGAGATGAGCTCCATAGCTCAATTTATAGCGCTCACGCTCGCGACCGGCTTCGTCCATGATGAGTATCATTCCGTTGCGATTCATCACCGTGCGCCTGCCCTCTTTGTTTATGACGCTCTGGACATTGTCGTATTTCACAATACCGTCATGTCTCGTCTCGAGCGAAGACTGCTCAACGCGCCTCGATGCGGTTCCACCGATATGGAAGGTACGCATCGTCAGCTGTGTTCCAGGTTCACCTATTGACTGCGCCGCAATAACGCCGACGGACTCGCCGATATTGACAAGATGGCCGCGCGCGAGATCTCTTCCATAGCACTTCGCACATATTCCATATCTGCACTTGCAGGTGAGCACCGATCTTATGAGGACCTTTTCAAGACCGGAATCCTCGATCTTCTGAATGAGATCCTCATTTATCATCTTACCGGCTTCTACTATGACCTCATCGGTATAAGGATCGCGGATATCTTCCAGCGCCACCCGGCCAAGAAGACGGTCGGCAAGAGGTTCTATCACTTCACCGCCTTCGACGAGCGGACTCATGAGAAGTCCGTCTAGGGTTCCACAATCATCCTCTATTACAGTTGCATCCTGCGCCACATCGACAAGCCTTCTTGTCAAGTAACCCGAGTTGGCTGTCTTCAGGGCTGTATCGGCCAGACCTTTTCGAGCGCCGTGGGTCGACGTAAAGTACTGAAGGACGTTTAACCCTTCACGAAAGTTCGCAACGATAGGGGTCTCGATGATTTCACCTGAGGGCTTGGCCATCAAGCCTCTCATTCCAGCCAGCTGTCTCATCTGCTGCGCTGAACCTCTAGCCCCGGAGTCCGCCATGATAAAAATCGAGTTGAAGCTCATCTGCTCACGGGTCTCTCCGTTTTTACCTGTAACCTTTTCCTTGGACATCCCCTTCATCATCTCGCCTGCCACATCTTCTGTGACGGCTGCCCAAATATCGACGACCTTGTTATATTTTTCACCGGAGGTGATGAGGCCTTCGGCGTACTGTTCTTCAACCTCCTTTACCTCCGCAAAGGCCTTCTCCAGGACATCCCTTTTCTTCTCAGGAACGATCATGTCGTCTATGCAGATGGAGATCCCGGCCTTCGTGGAGTTCTGGAATCCGAGAGTTCTGAGGTTGTCGGCCAGGAGCACAGTTTCCTTATCCTTGCAATGACGATAGCACTGATCGATCAGCTCGGTGATGGCTCTCTTGTCCATGACCTTGTTGACGGCATCAAAGGCTATTTGGGAAGGTATGATTTCGTAGAACAGAACCCTGCCAACTGTAGTTTCGCAAAGTTTGCCGTCGATCCTAACTTTGATTCTAGCCTGGAGATCTACCGCATCTGCATCGTAGGCTATGCGAACCTCCTCAGGAGAAGAGAATACGCCACCCTCTCCCTTCGCAAAAGCCCGCTCTCTGGTCATGTAATAAATTCCAAGGACCATATCCTGCGTGGGAACGATGATCGGCTTTCCGCTGGCAGGAGAAAGTATGTTGTTCGTTGAAAGCATCAAAACCCTCGCCTCCATCTGAGCTTCGATGGAAAGCGGAACATGCACTGCCATCTGATCGCCGTCGAAGTCGGCGTTGAAAGCCGCACAGACAAGCGGATGAAGCTGAATAGCCTTTCCTTCTGTAAGAACCGGTTCGAATGCCTGAATTCCAAGCCTGTGAAGTGTCGGAGCTCTGTTGAGCATGACCGGGTGCTCTTTGATCACCTCGTCGAGCGCATCCCAAACTTCGGGGACTTCTTTTTCGACCAATCTCTTCGCACTCTTGATCGTTGAAGCGAGTCCCTTTTCTTCGAGCTTGTTATAGATGAAAGGCTTGAAAAGTTCTAGCGCCATGCTCTTTGGAAGTCCGCACTGGTGAAGCCTCAGCTCTGGACCTACTACGATGACCGAACGCCCGGAGTAGTCCACGCGTTTTCCAAGGAGATTCTGTCTGAAGCGCCCCTGTTTTCCCTTGAGCATATCGGAAAGTGATCGCAGCGCCCTGCGATTGGGCCCCACAAAAGGTCTTGAACGACGGCCGTTGTCGAAAAGCGCATCGACTGCCTCCTGCAACATCCTCTTCTCGTTTCTTATGATGATGTCGGGAGCGTTTAGCTCTATGAGCCTCTTCAGACGGTTGTTTCTGTTGATCACCCTCCTGTAGAGATCGTTCAAATCGGATGTGGCAAAACGCCCGCCCTCAAGCGGAACGAGCGGCCTCAAATCCGGAGGAATCACCGGAACGACCTCGAGCATCATCCATTCGGGGCGATTTTCCGCCGTCTTGAAACTTTCAACCAGCTTCAGCCTCTTTGAGAGCTTTTGTGTTCCTGCGACGGACTTGGATTTTTTGAGATCCTTCCTTAGTTTTTTAGAGAGCTCATCAAGGTCGATCTTCATGAGAAGATCTCGCACCACCTCGCCGCCCATGCCAACTCTGAATCCAGGACCGAAATCGTCCAAAGCCTTTCTGTACGCCTCCTCGGAAAGAATTTCCCCCTCCGCCAGCGTAGTATTGCCGGGATCCACAACCATATAGGCTTCGCAATAGAGAACCTTTTCAAGATCCTTCAGCCTGATATCGAGCATAAGCCCAAGCCTGGAAGGAAGGCTTTTCAAAAACCAGATATGCGCAACTGGGGTCGCCAGAGTGATATGTCCCATCCTCTCGCGGCGGACCTTGCTCTGGATAACTTCGACTCCGCACTTTTCGCAGACGATTCCGCGGTGCTTCATCCTCTTGTACTTTCCGCAGTTGCACTCGTAGTCCTTAACTGGTCCGAATATCTTGGCACAGAAAAGGCCGTCCCTCTCGGGTTTAAAAGTACGGTAGTTGATCGTCTCCGGTTTTTTGACCTCACCGTGAGACCACTGTTTGATCTTCTCGGGAGAGGCAAGCTTGATTCTGACTCCTTCGAAGACAAGCGGATTTTTCGGTTTTTCAAAAAAGCGATAGATATCCATAACGCTCCCAGAAATTATTATTCGTGTTCAATCAGCTCTACATCCAGACAAAGGGCCTGAAGTTCCTTTATCAGGACCTTGAACGACTCCGGAAGTCCGGGCTCCAAAATCTTCTCACCCTTGACTATGGCTTCGTACATCCTGGTTCTGCCGATCACATCATCCGACTTCACGGTCAGGAACTCCTGGAGCGCATAAGCTGCGCCATAGGCCTCAAGCGCCCAGACTTCCATTTCTCCGAGTCTCTGTCCCCCGAACTGCGCCTTTCCTCCCAACGGCTGCTGGGTAACGAGCGAGTACGGTCCGATCGAACGTGCGTGCAGCTTCTCGTCGACCAGGTGATGCAACTTGAGCATGTACATGACACCGACTGTTACCGGTGAATCGAAAGCCTCCCCGGTCCTTCCATCGAAAAGCGTAGTCTGTCCTGAAAGTGGCAGACCAGCCTTTTTGAGCATCCCTTTGACTTCATCTTCCGAAGCTCCATCAAAAACCGGAGATGCAAATGGCACTCCCCTCTTAAGCTTAAGCAGCATTTCACGGATCTGCTTTTCAGATGCCTTGGATAAAAATTCTTCCATAGCTGAAGAATTATAGATCTTCTTTATTTCAGCTATCGCATCGTCCCTAGCCCTGTCTATGTAGGGCTGAAGGGCTTCGCCAAGTTGCTTCGCTGCCCAGCCCAGATGAGCCTCAAAAACCTGTCCGACGTTCATACGGGACGGGACGCCAAGAGGATTCAAAATGATATCGACCGGAGTTCCATCCTGAAGATATGGCATATCCTCTTCGGGAAGAATTCTTGAAATGACGCCCTTGTTTCCGTGTCGGCCTGCCATCTTGTCGCCGACGGCGAGCTTCCTCTTGATAGCGACGAATATCTTCACGATTTTGATCACTCCAGGAGGCAGCTCGTCACCCTTGGTGACGCGACTGACCTTCTGGTCGTACATCATCCTGACAAGGTCTTCCTGGTCCTCGACGTTTTCAAAGATATCGGCGAGCTCTGACTCGATCTCTTCGCCACCCTCTACGGATATCTCAGACCACTTATTGAAAGGAATCTTGTTGAGGGTATCATCAGTGATGGTCTTTCCCTTCTGCAGAAGAACCCTCTCTTCCTCTTCGTCCATCACCTTGGACCTGGAAACTTTACCCACGAGCAGCTGCTTTATCCTCTTGGCGGCCGTATCGCGGATGCCTTTCAGTTCAACGTCGAGATCCTTGCGGATCTTGATCTTTTCCTCGTCCTGGATCTCCTTCGCGCGATCGTCAAGCTCTACGCCCTCGCGACTGAAAACCTGAGCGCCGATTATGACTCCCCCAACTCCGGGTGGAACCCTGAGGCTCGTATCCTTGACGTCGCCAGCCTTGTCGCCAAAGATGGCGCGCAGCAAACGCTCTTCGGGAGAAAGTTGAGTTTCGCCCTTGGGGGTTACTTTTCCAACGAGAATATCACCGGGTTTAACTTCTGCGCCTATCCTGATTATGCCGGATTCGTCGAGATCTTTAAGTGCCTCGTCTCCGACGTTTGGAATATCGCGCGTCACATCTTCCTTGCCGAGCTTCGTATCTCTGGCTGCACATTCAAATTCTTCGATGTGTATCGAGGTGTACGAATCCTCTTTCAGAACTCTCTCGCTGATCAGTATGGAGTCTTCGAAGTTATACCCGCCCCATGGCATGAAAGCGACAACTACGTTGCGGCCGAGAGCGAGTTCGCCTTCATCCGTCGCGCCTCCATCGGCTATCACGTCGCCTTTTTTAACTTTATCACCAATATCGACTATCGGCTTTTGATTGATGCACGTGCTCTGGTTTGACCTTCTAAATTTTGTCAGGTTATAGATATCGACATCGGAGCTGAATTTCTTTCTATCCGCCTTGTCGGCCCTCACGACGATTCTGTTCGCATCGACCTCAGTGACAATTCCATCTCTCTTCGCTACGACGGTAACGCCTGAGTCAGCGGCGACAAGAGCCTCAACTCCCGTTCCAATCAGAGGAGATTCGGTTCTCAAGAGCGGAACCGCCTGTCTCTGCATGTTCGCTCCCATGAGAGCCCTGTTGGCATCATCATGTTCCAAAAATGGAATAAGCGCGGCTGCCACGGAAACCAACTGCTGTGGAGAAACGTCCATCAGCTTCACGTCGTTTCTGTCAGCGAGAACATATTCACCACGGTGCCTCGCTTGCACCAGAGGGTGCTTGAAGTGACCCTTTGCATCGAGCATCGCGTTAGCCTGCGCTATAGAAATATCCGCCTCCTCAAGCGCCGAACAATATTTGACATTGTCGGTAACTTTGCTGCCCTCGATAAGACGGTAGGGGGTCTCGATGAAGCCGTAGTCGTTGACTCTGCTGTATATTGAAAGAGAGGAAATAAGACCGATATTCGGGCCTTCCGGGGTTTCAACCGGACATATCCTTCCATAGTGAGTCGGGTGAACGTCTCTGACTTCAAAGCCAGCCCTTTCTCTTGTCAGGCCCCCCGGCCCAAGGGCTGAAAGCCTTCTCTTGTGAGTAATTTCAGAAAGCGGATTCGTCTGGTCCATGAACTGGGACAGCTGTGAAGAACCGAAGAATTCCTTGATCACAGCGGCGACCGGCTTTGGATTTATGAGGTCATTAGGCATCAGGGTTTCCACATCCTGAAGGCTCATACGCTCCCTTATCGCCCTCTCCATTCTGACCAAGCCGACCCTGTATTGATTCTCCAACAACTCACCAACCGAGCGCACACGCCTGTTGCCGAGGTGATCGATGTCGTCTATTTCACCCTCACCGTCCTTGAGCCCCACCAGATATTTGACCGTGGCAAGTATGTCTTCATTGCGCAGGGTGCTGATCTCAAGCGGAACATCGAAGCGAAACTTGTAGTTCAGTTTTAGACGGCCAACCTTTGAAAGGTCATAGCGCTCTGGATTTGAAAAAAGATTTTCAAAGAGCGACTGCGCCGCCTCAGGAGTTGAAGGGTCGCCGGGACGAAGCCGTCTATAAATCTCCAACCTTGCCTCTTCCGGAGTTGAGACCTTGTCCGAAAGGATCGTGTTCCTGATGTAAGGCCCGACGTTGAGATCATCTATGAACAGAAGTGATATCTCGGGAATCTTGCTCTTGTAGATTTCCTCGAGCTTCTCCTCAGTCAAAACCTCATTGACCGCAAGTATCACCTCTCCGGTCGACTGATCGACTATGTCATGAGCTGCGATGCGGTCTATCATCTCCGAGGAATCAACTGCAATCCGAAGCCCCTTGGTCGCAGCCAGTTTTTCAACGCTTTTTCTGTTAAAGCGCTTGCCCTTTTTAAGAAGCACCTCGCCGGAAGAATCTTTTACATCCTTCGTAGCTCTCTGGTAAATGAGAACGGAAGGCTCGACGCTTTTTTCTATTTTGTTTTTGCCACCGATGTAGAAAGTTTCGCTCTTGTAAAATGTATTTAAAAGATCCTCGACGGAATAACCGAGAGCTCGCAGAAGGACTGTGGCCAGCATCTTCCTTCTTCTGTCAATCCTGACGTGGATCAGGTCTTTGGAATCAAATTCAAAATCGAGCCATGCACCGCGATACGGAATAATTCTGGCAGCGAACAGAAGTTTCCCGGAGGCATGGGTTTTACCCTTGTCGTGTTCGAAAAATACTCCCGGGCTTCTGTGGAGTTGGGAAACGATAACTCTTTCGGTGCCGTTTATTATGAAGGTACCGAAATCGGTCATCAGCGGAACTTCGCCGAAATAGACCTCCTGCTCCTTTACGTCACGTATGGATTGCGCGCCGGTCGCTTCATCGACATCCCAAACAACCAGGCGCACCAGAACGCGTATGGGAGCGGCGTAGGTCATGCCTCGGTTTCTGCATTCCTCCTCGTCGTAACGGGGAGCGTCCAGATCGTAGCTCACGAACTCAAGGGATGCGGACTGGTTAAAGCCCTTTATGGGGAATACGCTTTTAAAAACACCCTGAAGACCGACATCTTCCCTCTGATCGGCAGGTATGTCCTTCTGCAAAAACTGTTCGAAAGATCGCTGTTGAATCTCGACCAGGTTTGGCACCTTGACGACTTCTTTTATCTTCGAAAAGTTCTCACGGAAGCGACGAACCGGGTAGGTTGCCATATCGACTCCTCACTTCTAACGATGTGTTGGACGCTCCCCCGCCGTGCGGAGGCTACGCCGTAAATTAGCTAATAGGCATTGCGCGCAAGGGCTCCGAAAGACCCTCACGCGCAACTATGTTCATGGAAAAAGCTTATTTTATTTCCACCTTTGCACCAGCGGCTTCCAACTTCTTCTTCATCTCTTCTGCCTCTTCCTTCGTGACGCCTTCCTTTACGACCTTCGGAGCGCCTTCGACCAAATCCTTGGCTTCCTTGAGGCCCAAGCCAGTGATAGCACGAACTTCTTTGATCGTATTGATCTTGTTTGCACCGGCATCGGCGAGAACGACGTTGAATTCGGTCTTCTCTTCCACCGCTTCCGCTGCCGCTCCAGGAGCTGCTGCGATAGCAACAGGGGCCGCCGCTGAAACGCCGAAGGTCTCTTCGAGCTGCTTCACCAAGTCAGCCACTTCCATGAGCGTCATCGCCTTTAGTGATTCGACAATCTGTTCTTTGCTTACCGTAGACATCTAATGCCTCCTTTAAACCACCCCAGATGACGACGTACCGTACCCCGTTACGACTCCAAGTGGGCCCCGCGGCTCGCGCGAGAATTAAGTGAATTAGATTACATTTTGAATCACTGCTGTTTGCTTTCCTTGATGGCGTTCAGAGCATAAACAAGCTTTCTCGGAATCGCTGCGAGCACTCCAGCCATGTTTGTCGCGGGGGCACTCATCGAAGCCAGTGCGCGGGCCAAGAGCTCTTCGCGCGAAGGCATCTTCGAAAGCTTGTCGATGTCATTAGCCGTAAGTGCCGAACCATCGAGGTATCCGCCCTTAAGGATCAAATTCGCATGATCCTTAGCGAAGGCCATTACTATCTTCGCCGGGCTCACCGGATCGGACTCGGAAGAAATAAGCGCTGTGGGGCCGGTGAAATAGGTGGAAAGATTTTCCAGACCATGCGCCTTGAGAACCAGCTTCATCAATCTATTCTTCACAACCTTGAGAGAAGATTTCTCTTTGCGGAGTTTGGAACGGAGCTCGTTGAGCTCGGAGACTTTCATCCCGCGGTAGTCCGTAAATATCATAGCCTTGGCGGCTTCCATGCGCTTGGTAAGAGCGTCTATCTCTTTCACTTTCTGTTCACGTCTCACAATATCCTCCTTGAGGCAAAAGCCTTAATTTTCAATTAAAGAGAATTCACATCAACCCGTAAACCAGGGGACATCGTCGATGAAATGGCCAACCCTAAAATATAGGTGCCCTTTGACGCCGGTGGTTTCGCCTTGTTTATGGAGTCGATTATGGCGAGAATATTGTCCTTGAGTTTCTGCGCTCCAAAACTGCGTTTTCCTACGGGAGCGTGCACGATGGCAGCTTTGTCGATCCTGAATTCCACCTTGCCCGCCTTCTGTTCAGCAACTGCCTTGGTCACATCCATAGTGACTGTGCCAAGCTTCGGGTTGGGCATGAGCCCTCTGGGTCCCAAGACCTTGCCCAGCTTGCCAACAACGCCCATCATATCCGGAGTCGCTATGACCTTGTCAAAATCCATAAAGCCGCCTTGGATCTTCTCAGCAAGATCATCGCCACCCACAACATCAGCGCCGGCCTGCGTGGCCTCTGCGACTTTATCGCCCTTAGCAAAGACGGCGACCCTGACTTTTTTTCCGATCCCATGGGGAAGTCCGCATGAACCGCGAACGGTCTGGTCGGTTTGCTTGGCATCGATGCCGAGTTTCACTGCGATATCGACCGTCTCGTCAAATTTGGCCTTGGCAAAGCTATCCAAAATAGCGAGAGCCTCTTCGAGCGTATACTTCTTGTTGGAATCCACTTTCTCTCGATTAGCCTTGTACTTTTTTCCTTGCCCCTTCATTTCGCACCTCCGTTGTGCCAGCGTGGGAACCGACTATCGGGGCCCACTCCAACAGTGATATCAACCAACAACCTCGATCCCCATGTTCAGCGCTGTGCCTTCTATGGTGCGCACGGCAGCCTCAAGGGTCTCACAATTCAGATCGGGTAGTTTCGTTTTCGCAATCTCTTCTATCTGTTGTCTGGTCACCTTCCCAACCTTCTGCTTGTTGGGAACCCCAGAACCCTTCTCTATTCCAGCCGCTTTTTTAAGAAGGACAGGGGCAGGGGGCGTCTTCAATATGAAAGAAAATGATCTGTCCTGATAGACGGTTATTATGACAGGGATTATCAGACCAGCCTGCTTCTGTGTCTTAGCGTTGAACTGTTTGCAAAACTCCATGATGTTCACGCCGTGCTGACCCAGCGCCGGGCCCACCGGAGGAGCCGGATTGGCCGCACCGGCCGGACATTGCAACTTTATCTGAGCCGTAACTTTCTTTGCCATGAGCACACCTCAAATCTCTCTTATGGTTTAGTTAACTTTTTCAACCTGCACAAAATCCAGCTCGATTGGAGTCGATCTGCCGAATATGCTGACAAGGACTCGAAGCTTGCCCTTGCCTTCGTGGACTTCGTCCACAATACCGGCGAACGTGGCAAACGGTCCGCTCACGACCCTCACGTTTTCGCCTTTTTCAAACTCGATCTTAGGAGTCGGCTGCATCGTGCCGTCCTTGATTCGATTTGTAATTCTATCGACCTCTTCATCCGGCACACTCGGAGGATTCAAAGAGCCTCCGACAAAACCGGTGATCTTCGGGGTGCCCTTGACTATATGCCAAGTCGTATCGTTGAGCTCCATCCTAACCAAGATGTACCCTGGAAAGAATTGCCTTTTGCTGTTTTTCTTAACGCCCTTCTTAACCTCAACCACATTTTCCTGAGGGACTAAAACTTCTTCAACAAGATGTTCAAGAGAGTGCTGCCTTATCCTCTCCTCAAGAGCCTTTTTTGCTTTCTGCTCATATCCTGAGTATGTGTGGACTACATACCATTGTTTTGCCATCTTAAACTCCAATGACTACTGATAGAATATCTTGACCAATGCGCCCCAAAGCATATCGAAACCGAAAAGTATCATGGCGCATATCATGACGAGCACGGTCACAACTACGGTGGACAGGGCTGTTTCTTTTCTATTCGGCCAGACAACTCGAGACAATTCCGCTATCACCTCGCCGGTGAACTCGGTGACTTTCGAGTTCGTGTACATTATAATGAAGACAGCAGCGCCCGAAAGTACAGCCAGCATCTCGGAGGGAGAAAGCACCCATCCGGCAGGGGATGGAAGCTTGGCGACAACCCAGATGGACTCAAACAACTCCCTGAGAATCATCCAAGCTATCGCCCCGCAGGCTAAAAATATAAGACTGAGAATTTTTCTGTCACTCCGCATCTAAACCTCTCTATCTGCCTCAAGTGTCGGGCAGAAAAACATTCCCAAACCGGCCGACTGATATAACTTGCATCGGCAACTTGCAGGGGAGACAGGAATCGAACCTGCAACCCCCGGTTTTGGAGACCGGTGCTCTGCCAATTGAGCTACTCCCCTTCAAAAGATTTGTAAAAGACCGGCAGAAAATACGTCCCGAAGCATCAGCCGCAAGACCTGACAAATCTTTTGCCTACTTCGTCTCCCTGTGAGGAGTGTGCTTTTTGCAAAATCTGCAATACTTTTTAAATTCCAGGCGATCGGGCGTCTTCTGCTTGTTCTTCGTTGTAGAGTAGTTGCGCCTCTTACATTCCTGGCATGCTAGCTGAATGATAGTTCTCATGTTTCATTTCCATTCTAAAAACTGCAGCGGGGCGCCGGGCATCAACCGGTACCCCGCCGATGTAAGTTTTGTTACTCTATTATTTCCGCGACCACTCCGGCACCGACTGTGCGTCCACCCTCGCGAACTGCGAAGCGGAGCTCTTTCTCCATGGCGATCGGCGTAATGAGCTCTATCTCTGCCGTGACGTTATCGCCGGGCATGACCATCTCTACGCTTTCCGGGAGCTGAAGAACGCCGGTCACGTCGGTCGTCCTGAAGTAGAACTGTGGACGATACCCTTTAAAGAACGGGGTGTGTCTTCCACCCTCTTCCTTCGTGAGGACGTAGATCTCTGCTTTAAATTTTTTGTGCGGGGTGATTGAACCCGGCTTTGATATGACCTGGCCTCTTTCAACTTCGTCCCTCTTCGTTCCGCGGAGGAGGAGACCGACGTTGTCACCTGCCCTTCCTTCGTCGAGAATTTTCCTGAACATTTCGACGCCAGTGACGATCGTCTTCTGCGTGTCGCGCAAACCGACGATTTCGATTTCTTCGCCAGTCTTGACCATACCTCTTTCGACCCTGCCGGTGACGACTGTTCCGCGCCCGGAGATGCTGAAGACATCTTCGATAGGCATGAGGAACGGCTTGTCGATGGCCCTCTGCGGTTCCGGAATATAGCTGTCGAGAGCAGCGAGGAGCTTCAAGATGGATTCAGAACCGGTCTCAGATGTGTCGCCTTTCAGGGCATTGATCGCGCTGCCGCGGATTATCGGAGTGTCATCCCCTGGAAAGTTGTACTTGGTAAGGAGTTCTCTGACTTCGAGTTCGACCAAGTCGAGGAGCTCCGGATCATCAACCACGTCCACCTTGTTGAGGAAGACGACGATATAAGGGACGCCGACCTGCCTGGCTAGGAGGATATGCTCGCGGGTCTGAGGCATCGGACCGTCCGCTGCGCTGACGACGAGAATCGCGCCGTCCATCTGCGCTGCACCGGTGATCATGTTCTTGACGTAATCAGCATGGCCTGGGCAATCGACGTGCGCATAGTGGCGGTTTTCACTCTGATACTCCACGTGCGATGTCGCGATCGTGAGAATCTTGGTATCGTCGCGGCGGCCCTGGGATTCAGATGCCTTTGCAACTTCGTCATACGGGACGTAGGTCGAAAGACCTTTGTCTGCGCAGACCTTCGTGATCGCGGCTGTAAGAGTCGTCTTGCCGTGATCGATGTGACCAATCGTTCCTACGTTAACGTGCGGTTTAGTTCTCTCAAATTTCTCCTTCGACATATTCCCTCCCGTATGAAGTATTTTTATCGTTTCAAAAAAACAGATTCTATATCTGAACGATGTCTGCGCATCGATTGACTAGCTCAAGCCGAGAATCCACACCATCGAAAATTCCGGAACGAAGGATGTGAACCTCCAGGCGACCATTCGCCCGAGCTCGATCTCGAATCCTGAGCCGAGAGCGGGAATCGAACCCGCGACCTCATGCTTACCATGCATGTGCTCTACCGACTGAGCTATCTCGGCAACTTGAGTGGGATGCGGGCTCCTAACCCGCGACCCTCAGCTTGCCCCGATTCGAGATGATTTTTCATTTTTAAAAAAAATCATCTGTCGAACCGAGAATCCCGCCCAGCCTTTCACCCGCCATCGGAAGAATCGGAGCGGGAGACGGGTTTCGAACCCGCGACCCTCAGCTTGGAAGGCTGATGCTCTACCGCTGAGCTACTCCCGCTCAGGTTCCTCCAACTTCGGGGTCCTCGACGCGACAGACATTTTTCATTCTGGAAACCGTGCCGCGTCGGGGGAAGGCTGACGTTCTACCGCTGAGCTACTCCCGCGACAATTCTTCAAAGAAAAATTGTCTTCCCGTTTTTGTTCTTCATTTTCCCAAAGAACTGAAAAACGAACATGCAACATGTGGAGAGGGGAGGATTCGAACCTCCGAAGGCTAATGCCGGCAGATTTACAGTCTGCTCCCTTTGACCGCTCGGGAACCCCTCCCCCGTGACTTTGAGCCGACGGCCGGACTTGAACCGGCGACCTGCTGATTACAAATCAGCAGCTCTACCAACTGAGCTACGTCGGCAAAACCTCAAGCTCGCCGATTCCGCCGATAAAAACCGTTCGGAATTTTGATAAACCCGTCATAAAAAAGCCAAGACATAGATTAACAAAGAGCAAAACTCCAAATACAGATGCAGAAAAACATGAAACAAACCCATCAAAAACGAATACAAAAATCCGTTTCCGATGCATCATCAAACGTATCACTGGAATCTTGCGAACAGCAAGCCGCCGCAAAAGTCGGGGCTTTCTAGGTGAGATCCCCAGTTTTGTCAAGGGGTTTTGCCCCTTTGGAACGCTATTTGCTAGGGCCCTCCAAGAGACGCTGTCTTGATATTTCTGACATTATTATAGCAGCAGCGGCAGAGGCGTTGAATGAGTCGATTTTCCCCCTCATGGGTATCGCAATCAGGTGGTCACAGCTCTCCCTGACCAGCCTCCTCATCCCTCTCCCCTCACTTCCCATAACAAATGCCAAGTTTTCACCTCTAAAATCAAGCGAGTATAGGTTTTGCCCCGCGTCCCCCTCGGCCCCGAATACCCAAAAACCTTTATCCTTTAAATTTTTAATTTCCCTAACAAGATTAGTAACTTGTGCTATTTTAGAATGCTCAGTAGCCCCAGCCGATGCCTTGACCACGGAAGCAGTTACGGCCGCCGAATTGTCCTTGGGAATTATAACCCCGGAGAGACCGAGGAGATGCGCGCTCCTTACTATCGATCCAAGATTCTGGGGGTCGGTTATGCCATCGAGAATCGCTAACAATGAACAGCGATCGCTGACCTCCTCGCAGGCCAAGAGCTCGGAGATATCGACATAGGGATAGGGGCTAACCTTGGCTATGATCCCCTGATGTTTTTTCCCTTCAGCCATGGAATCGATTTCATCACTTTGCGCAGTACGCAGCTTTATGTGGCTTCCAGATATAATCCCCTCAAGGCGCGTCAGAGAAGAATCTTTCTTCCCAGCGGCGATTATGACCTCGCGCACCTCCCTCCTCCCGGCTTTGATAAGTTCGCAGACGGGATTACATCCGTATATAATTTCATCCTTGCTCATCGCCACGCTCTCCGGACCCAATAAAGAAATGGGGATCATGCAAAGATGACCCCCATTTTAAAATTCTCAAGCCACACTATTTCTTTTCCTCTTTTTCCCTCTTAGCCTCATCGATCACCTTCTGCGCGATGTGCGACGGAACAACATCATAGTGCGAGAAGGACATCGAATAAGTTCCTGCGCCGCTGGTTATCGATTTGAGACTGGCTGAATACTGATAGAGTTCGGCCATCGGCACCTTCGCCTTTATAATTCCGTTGTCCATCCCTGAAACGCGCCCGCGCCTCTGGCTGATATCGCTCGACAGATCGCCCATATTTTCCTGCGGAGCATAGACCTCAAGATCCACCACCGGTTCGAGAAGTTGCGGCGCAGAATCCTGCATAGCGAGTTTGAAGGCAAGGGAACCGGCGATCTGGAAGGACATATCCGAGGAGTCGACATCGTGATAGGAGCCGTCGAAGACGGTCACCTTCAAATCTACCACCGGGTAACCGGCCAGCACTCCCTTCTGCATAGACTCGCGAACACCCTTCTCGATGGCTGGGATGTATTTCCCAGGTATGGAACCACCGACGATCGCATCGACGAATTCAAACCCTCCACCCGGAGGGAGGGGTTCGAGCTTAAGCCAGCAATCGCCGTATTGACCATGACCGCCGCTCTGCTTTTTGTGTTTGCCCTGCTTCTCGGACTTCTTCGTAATTTTCTCCCTGTATGGAATATGTGGCTTCTGAATCTCCACATCGACCCCGTACCTCTCTTGTAATCTTTTGATCATCACATCGATCTGGACCTCCCCCATCCCGGTTACTATCGTCTCAGAAAATTCCTTGTCCACGTGATAGGTAAATGTGGGATCTATTTCGGTCAGCTTGGAAAGGCCGATGCCTAGCTTGTCCTGATCCTTCTTGCTTTTCGGCACAACCGCCAGAGGAACCACCGGAGTCGGGAATACCACCTGCCTCGCTGTCAGCGGATGAGCCTTCGATGTAAATGTGTCGTTGATGTGCGTATTCTTCAACTTGGCAACCGCCGCGATATCTCCGGCGCTGACAGAGGAGAGCTCTATCCTTTCTTTGCCGCGCATCGTTATAAGGTGACCCAGCCTCTCCCCGCTGGACTGGTTTACGTTAAAAACATCGTCACCGGCGTTGATCGAGCCTGAATAGACGCGGAAGAAGAATATATCTCCTATTCCTGGATCTGAAGTGGTTTTGAAGACATGAGCGACCAAGGGGCCCTTTGGATCGGCAGTGACATCCGTCTCGCTCTTGCCGTCCTTGTCCAAGACCCTGATGGCTGGCATATCCGCAGGCGAAGGAAAATATTTTATTACGGCGTTGAGAAGAGCATCGACGCCGATGTTGTTGTAGCCGCTGGCGATAAATATCGGGTTGAGGTTTCCGGAAGCGATACCCTTTGCACAACCGCGTATGATTTCCTCGTCGGACAACTCGCCCGATTCCAGATATTTTTCAAGAAGCGACTCATCGTTCTCAGCTACAGCCTCGATAAGCACTGTTCTCTTCGATTTGGCCTCCTCGACCATGTCGGCGGGGATATCGGCCTCCTTCAAAGAACCTCCCTCATTTATATAAGCCTTCATGCCGAGCAGATCCACCACGCCCTTGAATTGCGCCTTCCCGCCGATAGCAATCTGAAACTCCGGGGCGGAAGATTCGAGGTTCTCGCGAATCGAAGCAACCGCTGCGGCCACATCGGCATGTTCCCCGTCGGCCTTGTTGATGAGAAATGCCCGACCGCGGCCCGTCTCTTTCATGTAATTGTAGAGTCTGATCGCAGGAATTTCCACTCCACTTGACGCATCGACAACGAACAAGGATACATCGCACACGCTCATGGCGCCGACCGCCTCGCCTATGAAATCTGAGTAGCCTGGGGTATCGAGGAGATTTATTTTGAACTGCTTCCACTCAATCGGAGTGATCTTTGAAATTATGGTCTGGTGACGTTCAACTTCTATTGGATCGTAATCTATAACAGAGTTTCCTTCCACAACCCTTCCCATCCTACCTGTAGCGCCTGATGAAAAAAGCGCCGCTTCCACGAAAGAGGTCTTGCCAACCCCCTTCGCACCGATCAACGCGATATTTCTGATGTTCGAAGTCCCGTAAGTCTTCACCGTCTCCTCCTTTTAGCCAGAGCGGCCATGGAAAAAAGATAGAACAGAATCTTCAAAGGCTGAGTTCTTTAGCCATCATAGGATGCAAAAGCAACCCTGAAATTATGCTGCTGCAGCTTATCTTCTTTTTTTGCGAAGAAATAAAAAAGGACAGGGGAGCCATCTCACGACGGTTCCCCTGCTTAAGAAAGGAGGGTTAGGGATCTTGTTTTCTATTTTCACACGTTATAATGCGTGATCGTGCTCTGTTTCTGTCTCAGGAGGTCCGCCTCAAAGTCCGCCAGCGCATAGGGGTCGTGCCTCTCAAGGGAAGTACGAGCCTCCATGTACTGCACCCTGCAATCCTCCATAAAATCCAGCAACTCTTCGCGCCTTTCACGGGAGCTGGTATCATCATATTCTATGCGGGCGTATTCATGGTTGATCGAGCTGGTCGCCATCTTAAGCTGCATCTCAAGGATGGTTCCCTGGGTTGAGCCTTCCTCGATCTCTACATCCTCGGGGATCAACGCAACCCGTTTTTCCAGCATCTGATTTTCCATCTTCTCTCGCCTCGCCATAACCCCTCCTGTATTTCGCCTTCGGCAAGGTAGAATGCACTTATGATGCCAAGTCGGATATTGACTATAACTATTTGAATTATAAGACTTTAATGGCTTTGAAGATCATTGGATAGGAGGAATTCAGATGTTCTCAAGCCCCTATTTTGGGGTGTTAAAACCCCATTTTAGAAGCAGAGTAATTTACGGAAGTTTAAAAAAAGAAAGGGAGCGAGGATTCTTTAACTCTTTAAGGAACCTCTGAAAAGCTAGCTGCAACAATAACTTCGACCATGAACAATTGACCATCGACCAAAACCACCGATCGCAGCTGTTCAATGGTCAATGGTCCATTGTCGCTGATCTTTGATCAGCCTTTTGTAAGATTAGCTTATATCCGCAAATAATCGTTATTAAGATCAAGATCAGAATCAGGATTAAGATGAAGATTGAGAATCAAGATTAAGATTAAGATTAAGATTAAGATATCGGATTAAAGGACCGTAACTATTCAATTTCCTTTAAAATTTGTTTTACAACCGCCTTCGGATCCTTGGACTGATAAACCGGACGCCCTATCACTATATAGTTGGCGCCGGCAGCTATCGCCATTATCGGGGATGAAATCCTCCTTTGATCCTGAGCCGCGGAACCTATCGGACGCACCCCGGAGGTCATGACCAAAAATTTCTCACCGCATGCCTTTCTGATCGGCTTTATCTCAAGAGGGGATGCGAGTACACCGTGCAAACCGCTCTCCTTTGCCATTTTGGCAAAACGAACTACCTGCTCCCTGACCTCGAACTGAACTCCTATATCCCCGAGGGACTCCATGCTCGTCAAAACGGTCACTGCAAAAAGAAGGGGCATCTTCGATTTGCTGCCGGCAGCGAACTGGGCTGCTTCCACCGTCCTCACCAGCATGTCATGACCGCCTGCAGCGTGAACATCGAGCATCGAAACGCCCAACTTGGTGGCAGCTCCCACCGCCTTAGCGACGGTAGAGGGAATATCGTGATACTTCAAATCCAGATAGACCTTGCAGCCGTTATCATGGATCATTTTAATGACATCCGGGCCGAGCGATGTGTAGGTAGGAGCACCGACCTCAAAGGTCTTCACGTCATCTCTTAAAAGCTTTACCATCTTTTCAGCATCTTTCATCGACTCGGCCAAAAGAGCTACGATAAGTTTGTCTTTATTGCTACCCGCCTTTTCTGCCATATAAGCCTCCCATGCAACCGGTCCTTATCCCTTTTTGACTATGCCGGCAATCCTTTCAACCACATCCGCCGGACTGAGGCTCTCGACGAGATCCCCTCTCCTGCTTTTTAACTCCACCTTCCCCGAGGCGAGCCCCTTTTTTCCTACGATTATCCGATATGGAACTCCTATGAGATCCGCATCAGCGAATTTGACTCCCGCCCTTTCATCCCTATCATCGAGGAGAGCCTCGACACCAACGGAAGAGAGGCTGGAATATATTTCAGCGGCAACCCTTTCCTCATCCCCTCCGATCCCCAGGGGTATTATCTCCACGTGAAAAGGCGCTATGGGAAGAGGCCATATGATTCCGTTTTCGTCATGATTCTGTTCTATCGCAGCAGCGGCAGTTCGACCTATACCGATCCCGTAGCATCCCATATAGATCGTTCTGCTCTCACCGTTTTCATCCAAATAGGAGGCATTCATAGGAGAGGAATACTTCATGCCAAGATAAAAGACCTGCCCGACCTCGATCCCACGATATTCCTCAAGATGCCCTCGGCATCTGGGGCATCCATCGCCGGCGACCGCCCTTCTTATGTCCGCAAATTTTGTGATATGAATATCGGCGCAGTTGACCCCCACTAGGTGCTGGTCGTCTTCGTTAGCACCTACCACAAAATCGGAAAGAGAGGCTATTTCGTTATCTGCATAAACCGGAATTTTCAACCCGACAGGACCGGAGAATCCAGACGAAGCGCCTGTGACCTTGCGAACGGTATCTTCATCGGCCAGATGACACCACTCGCAGCCTATGGCCTCTTTGAGCTTCGATTCTTTCAGCGATCTGTCGCCGCGAACAAGCCCGGCAACAGGACCAAGATCCGTATCAAAAATAAGAGTCTTCACCAGAGCGCCTTCATCGCATTTGAGAAAAGCTGAAACATCCTCGACGCTCTTGTGGCCCGGGGTATGAACTTTCTCGAACGAACCTGATTTTTTAGAGGACTTGCCGGAGGAATTACGTACCTCGGCCTTTTCCACGTTCGCCGCATATTCGCACGAATCGCATGATACGATTTCATCCTCGCCCGACTCAGCGAGCACCTGAAACTCGTGCGAACGCGAACCGCCTATCGTCCCAGTAGTGGCTTCAACTGGGCGATACCTCAACCCACACCTGGTGAAGATCCTCTTGTACGCATCGTACATAACATCGTATGTTCTGTGTGCTTCCTCCTCGGTCCTGTCGAAGGAATAGCCGTCCTTCATGATGAACTCCCTGCCGCGCATCAGGCCGAATCGCGGACGCACCTCGTCACGAAATTTGGTCTGGATCTGAAAGCAGTTCTTGGGAAGATCACGATAGGAGCGAACGTAGTTTCTCATAAGATCGGTGATAGCCTCTTCGTGCGTGGGTCCGATGCAAAATTCGCGATCATGCCGGTCTTTGAATCTGAGCAACTCCTTACCATACATCTGCCATCTTCCGGTTTCCTGCCATATCTCGGCTGGCATGACTATAGGCAGAAGCAGCTCCTGCGCGCCGCCCGCCGCCATCTCCTCCCGCACAATCTGTTCAATCTTTCGAAGGACGCGAAGGCAGAGAGGCAGGTAGGTATAAACGCCTGACGCCATCTTCCTTATGTATCCTGCGCGCAGCATGAAGCTGTGGCTTTTGACCTCGGCATCGGCGGGGGTCTCTTTCATCGTTGGAATGAGCAAATTCGAATATTTCATATCAAAAAACCTCTCGATAAATTATTTTTTATCCATCTCCTCAGCGATCTTTTCGACCTCCGAAACAAGAATTTTTTCTATGTCGGCCTCATCGCAGGTGGTCAAAATCTTTCCCGCCTTGAATATGACGCCCTTGCCATCCCCTCCGGCGACGCCGATATCGGCTTCCTTTGCTTCGCCTGGGCCGTTAACCACGCAACCCATCACAGCGACCTTTATCGGCGCCCTGATACCTATGAGACGATCCTCTATCCTGCGTGCAAGCCCCTCCAAATCTATTTGGGCGCGTCCGCAGGTGGGACAAGAAACAACTTCGGGGAAGGGCCTTTGCCTTATCCCGGCGTCTGCAAGTATCTCGTAGGCAGCGCGAACCTCCTGCACGACGTCCGCGGTGAGGGAGACCCTGAGAGTATCGCCTATTCCATCCAGGAGTAGTGTCCCTATTCCAAGCGCGGATTTAATAGCGCCGGCGAGCAGGCTGCCCGCTTCGGTGACTCCCAGATGCAGAGGATAATCCACCTTGTCGGAAAGCATCCTGTAGGATTCTATTGTATCGAGAACGTTGGAAGCCTTCACCGAAATCTTTATATCGTGAAAATCCATCCCCTCCAAAATCCTCACATGGTGAAGCGCCGACTCCACCATAGCCTCAGGAGTGGGCTTGCCGAATTTTTTCAGGAGATGTGGCTCCACCGAACCTGAGTTCACACCTATCCTGATAGGCACTCCCCTACTCTTCGCCGCCTCTATCACCGTTCTCAACTTTTCATCGGAACCTATATTGCCTGGGTTGATGCGAACGCAATCCACACCGGAATCTATCGCCTTGATTGCGAAGTCGTGACGAAAGTGTATGTCAGCAACAAGAGGTATCGATATTCTGAACTTTATCTCTTTCAAGCTGTCGGCCGCCCCCTCGTCTGGAACAGCGACTCTCACGATTTCACACCCGGCCCTGGTAAGCCTATCTATCTGCGCCACTGTGGCATCGACATCCGATGTCCTGGTGTTGGTCATGGACTGAACTGATATCTGCGCACCGCCGCCGACCTCGACATCGCCGACCTTTATTTTTCTTGTGATACGCCTAGACATTCTTTTCATGCCTCCTTCTAACAAGATCCGAGGCCAGGACTGAAGTTATTATCGAGAGAAAGAGAAAAGCAGCGGTCCCTACCGCGCCGCCTGCTGTGGTGAATGAACATGAGGCCGACGATTCTGCATCACCGTTGGAGCCATCATCTTCAGAGGCGCAGGGATTTGGTGTATCGATCGTAGCGGATGCCATCTCTATGGTATCACCGCCCTTGCTGCACTTCACTGTGGAAGCACCGGAGGATGAAGTAATTATGCCTGTCTCAAAACCTCTCGGCTTGATGATGTTGGGTTCGAAACCCGAGGCCCCTGTGTACGCGGAATTAAGAGGCTCATATGAAACCTGATAAGGGACGCCGGGAAGAATTCCATACAGGTAATATTTTGCCCCCCCTTTGCACCCGGAATGAAGAACCCCGGAAACGAACGACCTAGAATCCGTTCTTGCAATATCTTCTTCGACATCCGCACGCGACGCTATTACGTTTACGCCTTTGAGAGGCTTACCGTCGGCATCGAAAATCTCTCCGGTTATGAGGCAAAAATCGCTCTGAAATTCTGTGCTCGGATATATCCAAGAAACCGTGACTCTGTCATCCATGCTCAGAGCTCCCTGCGTGAAAGTAAGGAGCTCCGGATACATCGTCGGTATATACTTACCCTTCTCACCACATTCACCACCCCTCGTATAGAGAGTTCCCTCTCTACCGCACTCTTGAGCTATCGAGTCATTCACCTGGCTGTGATCAAGATTGATCATGTGCCCTATCTCGTGGAGTATGGTCGCCTTAAAAAGTTTTTCCGCCACATCACTTTCTGGGGCGAGTTTTCCATCATCCAGCACATATCCGTTGAAGAGAGCAAAACCCTTCGTGATATAGAGTCCGGAGTAATCAGAAAGCAGCGGAGCTGATAGACCAACTACAGTCGCCCTGTTAGAAGCCCCGAGGAGCTTAGCGGTTATATCCCCATCTTCGTCGAAGATGATGGAGCTCACCCCGGAAGATGCACTGAGATATGGATGAGAATTTTGAGAAGTCACATCCGCCGGCAGATTCCCTTCGTAGTGCGATTTGAAGGTCGAGGTTTTGACAGGCTCACCTTCGGCATTAGGTATAGTAATATCCCTCCATGTATCCAAAGCCTCATTGACCCAATCCTTACCTGTGGAATTTTCAACGCTATTTGAAACCCGGCCAGGATCTAAATACCAATTCATGGTGTCGTTCTTCCATCTAAGAGCGACCCCGCTGTCGTTGATCACATCTACAGCAAATGGCCCTCCTGCATAGGAATGGGTTTGAAGAAAAAAGATGAAAAGGGAAAAACCCGCCGCGAGAATTTTTTTCACAGCCCCTCCCCATTCTCTATTCTCCTGACCAGATCGGAGAGCAGGCTGTAGTCTATAGGGCCCGAAGTCGGAGCCGAAGCACCGGAGAACTCGATCGATTTGGCGAGGGATGTGCCAACCGCGCCCGTGAGTAAATTTTTGTTTCCTCTGCCGTTTAATACTTTGACCGAGCCATCGGCAGCGATTGAAACCTTGAACGCACCCTGCTCCAGCCCGACGGGGGCGCGCAAGCCCATGGATGTCTCCTCGGATAGAAAGACCAGGTAATCCGAACCAACCTTGTAGAGCGGCAATCCGTAGATATAAGGGGCGTTGAATTTTTTAGAATTAGAAAGGCTTCCGCCTACCTGCGTAAACTCTAATTCTTCCCTGATATCCCCCTTTAGAACTTCACTAATCTCAAAAGTATATTTCGTCGCAAAAATTCCATTCGGCAATCTTTTCGGAGCCACCCCCAAACACCTTCCCCGAAAGACTACATCCGAACCGGCGACCATTTCTTCAAGATTGACCGGCAAGATAGTCGCAGCATCCGCAACGAAAATTGCGAACAGGGAGATGCAGAGGAAAGCGGCACAGGCACTCGTTTTGATTTTCATCGGAATCTCCGAGGTAACTTAGGGCAAGCTAATTGGAAGAGCAAATAAAGTCAATAAGATCAGGGGTTTTGGAAATAAAAAAGGGCCCGACGCGCATATGTCGGACCCTTCGGCTAATTCAATCAAGAACAAACTTATATAGCATCCTCATCGACAGGAACCGAGGCATCCGCCGGGGGCTCCTCGCCTCTCATCAACTCGATGGTATAGGTAGCGCAGCTCTCACCAAACTCACCCGCATCGTCGGCCTCCATAACTTCACAGCTTCCTTCGATGCCGCCTTCGACGAAGGTCAGATAGTACACCCGCTGAACGCCCATGATAACTGACATGAGAACTATCGATCTATCTTTTAGCCTGGAGGAAAAGAGACGTGAGTAACCTTCGAAGGTAGCATTCACAAACGAGCCACCCTCCTCGTCCTCTATCTTCACCGCCAGCTTGTTCTCCACGCCGGCCTCATCGGATATAGATTCACAGCTGTTGTTATCGAGAGTCATGGTGCCGACATAGTAGCCGGAGTTCGGCCCGAAGCGCTTGCCCTCACTGGGCTGACCCGGCCTGTCTATACCACGGCCAAAACCTTCGATGGCATCGGTGTCCCTATCGAACGCCGCGCATGACGAAATGAGCAAAAGAGAAAGAATCGCCAGAAACAGCCTGAATCCCATATACCCTCCCAGGTAACTTGAGTGTGCACGCCGCACACTGCGATGGTTAGTGAAGTTCTCCCATATGATGTATCGTCTCTCCCCCGAGAAAGTTGCTACTTTTTTTAATACTTTTAAAGTGCTTATTTTACAAGTAGTTATGAGCGTAGAGAGCCTATGATAAAGCGCCCGCAGCGTTCGCACACATAAACGGAGTTGGGATTTCTCTTCATCTCGTAGGCAAGCCCGCTCGACAGCTGCATATTGCATCCGTGGCATATGCCATCGTTGGCCTCGACCAGAGCCTCGCCGTAATGGCTGATAAGCCTGTCAAACCTCGAGAGCATGCTCCCTGAGAGCTCATCCCTTGCAAGCTCTATCTTTCTCGCCAGCCCTTTTGCACCGGATGACTTTTTTGCCTCCAGGAGTTGAAGCGTAACAAGGATATCGGCCTCCCATTTGGTGGCGCGCCCTGCGAGCATATCCACCTTCACATCGGCAAAAAGCGCAGCAATCTCCTTGGCATCTTTCGCCTTCATGATGTGATCGCGGAAATCGGGATCTGCGAGTTTGGAAACGAGTCCGGCAAAGAGCCTGTTGAAAAGACCCGGCTGTTCCGGCTGCCACAGGATCAGGACTATGATATGAACATCGCCGCGGTCAGGAGCACCAAAATCTATTCCCTGTTTATGCCTTCCAATCGCTATAACGGGCTTCGGACCGACTTCCAAACGGGCATGGGGAATGGCGATGCCATCGCCAAGCGCTGTCACTGCAAGATCTTCCCTCTCGAGAACTCTTTTCAACGCCTCCGCCTTCTGCGGGATGAGATCCTTCCGGTAAAGGAGATCGATGATATCCTCAATTGCCGCCTTCTTGCTTTTATTCGTCATATCTTCGATCACATGTCCGGCGTCGAGAAGTTCCCCGAGCGGCACAACTTTCACATACTCGCTGACCATATATCTCTGCTCCTTTTCATGCTGATGGTTTAATGCTTTGTTGAAACAAAAACGCCAGCTAGGAAAGAAAATCCATACGCCTGTATCGTTTTACAGTCAAGAAATTCTGGGTCAAAAAGGAAGTCGCCCTATGAAATTTAGCGCCTTGTTATCATCCGGAATCCAAAGGATATTACACTTCCACAAGACCTTGCTGCACTCGGAAATCAGCCGATCCGGATGTATTTTCAGCAGCTCTTTCTCCGGATCGATCCTGCAAAGGATATTGTGGGCGGTCGCCGAAAGAACGACCCTGTCGTTCCCCCTGATTCTATGCGTCTTATGAACTATATCCTTTTTATCCGCTTCATCCTCGGAAAAAGTAACACAGTTGTATCTCTCCATGTGTTCTTCAAGCCTTATGAGAACCAAATCCTCAGCAATCTCAAAGCAGCCGTCAGGATAGTCGTCCGGACAGGAGTCGCGCTCAACCCACTCTATCGCGGATATCGATCCCATCGAGCCGTGGTATGATGAAATAGCGTGAGCGCATTCAGCATTTGAAGCGGCAAATGAAAATACGCAGAGCGACAAGGCGCTCGCAAATAGGGATCTCAAGATTCTCCCGACAGCCATGACACACACTCCTCCCAGATATATTTTCGGCAATTTTCAATTTTTGTTGCTCAGTCATTTCCCTCCCTCCAACCTTTATTTAAGGGCATTGGGGGAAAATAGGCAGACTCGTCCGGGCTCTGTCTTCCGGATTTTTCTCTGAGGATTGAAGGTTGACATATGTAATTCATGCCGATACTCGAATCCGAACGATGAAAATTGGAATCCCCATACCATCCCTTCTTCTGCTTATCACGGCGCTGATCTTTCCCTGCGACATGGCCAATTCGGAGCCATCCCAGGAACATCCCCTTGGAAACGGAATAGTGACTCTATACAGGCCGGACAAGGATGAGAGAGCCACATTCGCTTATCGGGATAAAAACGGCGCATACGACAGGGATGCCCTTGTCGAGATCGCCCATTTCTTTCGTTGCCGCCTCACAGATGAAGAACACGAGATATCCCCCAAATTGATTGAGTTGCTGGACGCCATGGAAGATCATTTCGACGCCCCTGAGATACAGCTGATCTCGGGATACCGCAGCCCTCTCAGGAATTCCATCATGAGCGCTAGAAGCAGGCGCGTGGCAAAAAAGAGCCTCCATACCGAAGGTATGGCCGCGGATATAAAAATAGCGGGCATCTCCAACAGACGCATCAGAAGCTTCGCTTACCGATTGGGCCGCGGGGGCGTAGGATACTACGGCCAAAAATCCTTCGTCCATGTGGATACCGGACCGGTCAGAACATGGGGCTGGATGCCGCCCGCACTTGCCGGCAGGCGCTTGGCAGGTACACAGAAGTAAGCCCGGCTTCAGGATAAACGTTTGAGTATGTCAGGAATCGGTCTGAAAAATTCTACTCCACATTCCGCGTCACCGCCTTCAAGCTCTTTCACCCACCTTGCATAAGCCTCCGCCGCATCGCTGGCCGACCCTCCGAAGGCAACGGAGAGGTGATCGCCTATTTCGACATCCACATCTGTAACGATCTTGATTCCAAGGGCGCTGGCGTCGAGGACGCGTGCCCTCTCCCATTTCCCCGAACCCTGCGGGAGAATCCAAACCTGTGCATCGACCTGAAAACGGGGAGCGCGGCGCACGTCAGCCCTTCCCTTATACAGATTCCTATAAGAGGAATCATAACGGGCGCGCTTGCCCGGATCCTTCAAGACCTCATAGGCCTCGTTTATATCCTTGGCGCACTCCTCATCACCTCCGAGATCAGGATGCATTTTAAGGGCATACATCCAGGTCTTATACACCGCGTTGATTATTTCGAGCGGAGCATCCGGCGCAACGCCAAGCAATCTGTAATAATCTTTTTTCATTCCTTTGAATCGCCTCGATACACAGCTGTAAAAAATTCCACTGCTCTCAAATTAAAAAATTCAGAAAACTCTCCTTCTCTACAGGAGAGACGAGTTCACTCCAGGTCCTTCCGCCATAGCGAATTTTTATGGGAACCTCCGAGCCTCCGTGGTCA
>Ga0123335_1001061_pt1 | contig 45980 bp, 50 predicted proteins | sample BiotimSIPDNA_2_FD_89707 | JGI IMG/M metagenome (GOLD analysis project Ga0123335, IMG submission 89707) | Anaerobic biogas reactor microbial communites from Washington, USA - Biogas_R2 time_0 SIP DNA | ecosystem: Engineered > Bioreactor > Anaerobic > Unclassified | place: Washington, USA...
ACAAACTTAGAACTGGGAAAACAACTATTAAGCAATGGATGATCACTATAATTTTATCTGATCAGGCATACCACTTATTTGAATTATTTAAGAATAATGCTGTTATTATTAGAACTTAGCCATTTGTGATTATTTCAATTTTTAAGTTGCACATTTTCACCCTATATTTCTTTAATAAAAATAATAGTGATTTAATATGAATACAAAATCGGGTTTTGTTTCAATTGTTGGGAAACCAAATTCTGGAAAATCAACCTTGCTTAATGCAATTTTAGGCGAAAAATTATCAATAATAACAAACAAACCTCAAACAACACGTAAAAGAGTTTTAGGAATTTTATCAGATGAAAACTCTCAAATCATTTTTCTTGATACTCCCGGAGTTTTAGACCCGAAATATCTTTTACAGGAAAAAATGATGGAGCATGTTACCAAATCCGTTGCCGACAGCGATATAGTTCTTTTTCTAATTGATTTGGAAGCTGATCCTGAAGCAGCAACAATTTTGAACGAACCTGTTTTTAAAAATATACTCGAATGGAAAGAACTGCAGAAAATACTTATTTTAAATAAAATAGATTTGAGCGATGAAGAAAAAATCGGCAGGATTTTAAACGATGGAAATATCAATAAAATGTTCAGTTACATAATACCGGCATCGGCAAAAGAAAAATATAATATCGATAAAATCCTAAGCTCAATAAAAGATATGCTGCCAGTTCATCCCAAATATTATCCCGATGATCAGCTTTCGGATGAACCCGAAAGATTTTTTGTATCCGAAATTATCCGCGAAAAAATATTTGAAATCTATAAAGAAGAAATTCCTTACAGCGCCGAAGTGATTATTGAAGAATTTTATGAACGCGAAGGCAGGAAAGATTTTATTCAGGCAGCAGTAATTGTAGAAAGAGAATCGCAAAAAGGTATTATTGTCGGGAAAAACGGAGATGCAATTAAAAAACTTGGGGCGCTCAGCCGTCAGGACATCGAAGATTTTTTACAGCGCGAAGTTTACCTCGATTTAAGGGTGAAAGTAAGACTTAACTGGCGAAGCAGTGAAAAATATCTTAAAAGTTTCGGATATACAAAATTTGATGAATAAAGATGTAAACAGCGCTTTTTTGCAAAAATACACTGCAGAATTGTGGCTGGTTTTAATGACAATTCTATGGGGCGGCACTTTTGTAATAATCAAAAATTCTCTCAATTACAGCAGTCCGATGATGTTTATCGGCATACGGTTTTCTGTTGCTTTCCTTTGTCTTTTGCCTTTCTTGTATTTTAAACGGAAGATTATTAAAAAAGGAGCTGTTATTTCGGGCGCATTGCTTGGTCTTTTAATGTTTTTTTCATTTTCAACCCAGACTTCGGGATTAAAATATACTTCTGCTACCAAATCGGCTTTTCTTACCGGATCCTGCGTTGTAATTGTACCATTTGTGCAGACATTTATCGAAAAGCGTTTCCCGACAAAAGGCTCCATAATAGGTATAATCTTTGTTTTTGCCGGAATTGTATTTTTATCATCGGGCGGTTCTTCATTAATTAATATTTTTATCGAGCTTGGAAATAATTTTAACTTCGGCGATTTTTTAACAATTATAAGCGCTCTTCTTTTTGCGTTTCATATTGTCTATCTCGATATTGTAAGCAGCAAGCATAATTATCTTGTAATTACTGCATCCCAGATTTTTATCTGCGCTGTTGCAGGTTTTATTTTTTCGTATTTTTTTAATCTGTTGCAAATTGAAAACACGTCTCTTATTTTTAATTCTAATTTACTTGCAGGAATAATTTATACTGCTATTTTTGCTACGGTAATTACAACCACGGTGCAAACTAAATTTCAAAAAGAAGTAACTCCTTCGAAAGCAGGAATTATTTATTCCTTTGAACCAATATTTGCAGCTTTGTTTGCCTACTTTTTATTAAATGAAAAAATGACTAATTTTGGAATTATCGGTTGCACTCTTATTTTTTCAGGACTAATAATTTCGGAAATATTTGACAGTCTGTTTGCAAATGGATACAACAAAAAAAAGAGCTGAAATAACAGCAGAAGGTCTTGTTCAGGGTGTCGGTTTTCGTTACTTTGTACTTAAACGCGCCAGCGAGCTCGGCTTAACAGGCTATACCGAAAACCTTTTTAACGGAAATGTTTTAACCGTTGCCGAAGGAGAAAAATATCTTATTGAAGAACTTTTTATAATGATTAAAACAGGACCTTCGTATGCTCATGTATCAAAAGCTTCCATCAGTTGGAGCGAGTTTAAAAATGAATTCGAAAATTTTGGAATAAAATATTAATGATAGCAATCAGAACAGGTTTCGGATATGACGTTCACGCTTTTGCCGATAACCGGAAATTAATTTTAGGAGGAATTGAAATTCCTCATAACAAAGGGCTTTTAGGACATTCCGATGCCGATGTGCTTTTACACGCTATCTGCGATGCTCTTTTAGGAGCTCTTGCTCTCGGAGATATAGGCAAACACTATCCCGATAATTCAGATGAATTTAAGAATATTGATAGTAAAATTCTTCTTGAAAAAACATATACTCTTATTATATCAAAAGGTTATAAAATTGGCAACGTGGATTCAGTGATAGCTTTACAGCGGCCTAAAATTGCACAATATATTCCCGAAATGCAAAATACGATTGCAAGAATTTTATGCTGCCAGCCCGACCAGATTTCTGTTAAAGCAACCACAACAGAAAAACTTGGATTTGTCGGCCGCGAAGAAGGAATAGAATCATACGCATCAGTTCTGCTTTTTATGGACGAGGCCTGATGTTAGAAGAAATAATCCGTTATATGAGTACTGTTGATCCGGTTTGGATTTATTTAATTTTATTCTTTTTTTCATTTATCGAAAATGTTATACCGCCTGCCCCGAGTGATGTTGTTGTTGTTGCCGGATCTTCTCTTATAGCTTCTGCCGGAATTTCATTTGTACCTGTTTTATTAATTACAAGTATCGGCAGCGCTCTCGGTTTCATTCTGATGTATTTAGTAGGACTATTTTTTGGTGAAAAAATACTTAGAACCGGAAAAATTAAATTTATTAAACAAGAAACTCTTGATAAAACAGATCTATGGTTCAAGAAATACGGATATAAGTTGATACTGACAAATAGATTTCTTCCCGGAACAAGATCTGTTATCAGTTTTTTTTCGGGAATAACTGAATTGAATATTCTTCGTACATTTACATTTGCAGCAATAAGCGCTTTTGTGTGGAATACACTGATAATTTTTCTGGGTATGCAGGTAGGCAATAATGTTCAGCAGATTGACTATTATTTATCGGAATATTCGCGTGTTATAACTATTTTATCGGTTGTTGCAGTAATTGTTTTTACTGCAAGATTTTTTCTTAAGAAAAAGGCAGTAAAACAGTGAATTTTTCTCTCGGATTTTTTAAAACCGTAAAAACGCCGGAACAAAGAAAGAATACAAGAAAAGAATTGCTTTTTTGTTCTCTGAGCGGAATAATGCTCGGTTTATCATTTCCGCCCATTAATATTTCCTTTTTAATATTTTTCTCGCTTGTTCCATATTTTTATGTAATTTCACGCCGTACAGGACTTGCAGAAATTAACCGGGCAACTTACTTAACAGCTCTTATTTTCACGCTCATATCCCTTTACTGGGTAGGAAGCTGGACAAAAGATGCCGATCCTTTTTTAATGCTTGCAGGTTCTGCGCTTATCTTTTTTAATCCGATTGTATTTTTAATTGCTTCAACACTTTATTATTTTACCCGGAAAATTTTTAACCGCGTTATTGCGTTATTGCTTTTGCCATTTTTTTGGGTTTTTTATGAATATTTTTATAGCATCACCGATCTCCGTTTCCCTTGGCTTACCCTTGGGCATAGTCTTTCGAGTTTAACATTATTAGCGCAGCCGGCTGATTTAATTGGAGCTTACGGACTTTCTTTTATTATAATCTTAATAAATGCACTGATATTTTTTAGTTTCGATTTTTTTAGAACAAACAAAAAAATATCCTATTCTTATATAATTTGTGCCATTAGCGTTTTTTTATTTCTGTTTATTTATGGTTTTATCAAACAAAAAGAATATACCGATAGGAAATATGATACAATAAAAGCCGGTTTAATCCAGCCGGATTTAAATCCATGGAAAAAATGGGAATCTGCCGGAGATTTAAACAAACTTGCAGACATCTATTTTAATTTAAGCTTTAATGCTTTACAAAGCGGTGCTGCTATTATTGTCTGGCCCGAAACTGCTTTTCCGGTTTATTTATACTCCGGCTCTTATTACGAAATACAGAACCGGATAAAAACTTTTGCTGATTACAACCGAGTTGATCTTATAACCGGAATGCCGGATGCAACATTCTTTTTCGATACTGAAACAGCTCCGCCGGATGCAAAGCCGACACCATCGGGAAGTGCAAAATATGTTTCCTATAATTCTGCGCTTCACATCAAACCTTTTTCAAACGAAATTGGCAAATACGGAAAACAGAAACTTGTACCCTTTGGCGAGAGAGTCCCCTTTATCGATGTAATTCCTAGATTAGGCGATTGGATTAAATGGGAAGTTGGTATTTCGAGCTGGAATGTTGGGAAAGATACTTCTGTTTTTAGTCTTTTCAATAAATCTGCTTCCGGAAAAGTAGTAAGGGCAGCCTGCGTAATTTGCATCGAATCGATTTATCAGGATTATGTTGCTCAATTTGTTAAAAAGGGTGCCGATTTTATAATTGTTGTAACTAACGACAGCTGGTACGGAAAATCATCAGGTCCTTATCAGCATAAAGATATAAGTGTTCTAAGAGCAATAGAAAACCGCAGGACAGTTATACGCGCTGCCAACGGCGGAATAAGCTGCATAATTTCACCATCCGGTCAAGTTGTTAAAGAAACAGAGCTTTTTACAAAAACCCAGCTTACCGGATATATTTTTCTGAATAAAGAAACTACTTTTTATTCCGGTAATCCCCTTCTTATTCCTTACATCACAATTGCAGTTTCAATTGTTGTTTTCTTGCTTTTCGTAATCTTTAAGCTTACTAAGTATAATTTTTTTAAGAAATTATCACGGAAATATTAAAATGCAAATTATCGATTTAAGGAGCGATACAGTTACCAAACCTTCTGCCCAAATGCGAAAATTTATGTGCGAGGCTGAAGTGGGCGACGATGTTTATAAGGAAGACCCGACTGTTAACCGTCTTGAAAAAATGACTGCCGAAATCTTGGGAAAAGAAGCCGCGCTTTTTGTACCAAGCGGTGTAATGGGGAATCAGATTTGTTTGAAAGTATTAACCAATCCCGGCGACGAAGTTATCTGCGATAAAGACGCTCATATTTTTCATTACGAATCCGGCTCTGCTGCCGCACTCAGCGGAATACAGTTATATCCTGTAAACGGGATAAACGGAATATTCAGTCCCGAATTGATTGAACCACTGATACGTCCCGAAAGCGCATATTATATGCCTCGTACTAAAGTTATAGAAGTTGAAAACACTCATAACCGCGCCGGCGGAATGATTACTCCTGTTGAAAATATCGCCTCATTGCGGAAGCTTGCCGTAAAACATAATTTATATTGCCATCTTGACGGAGCGCGTATCTGGAATTCCTCTATCAAAACAGGAATAAATCCCGCTGAATATACAAAATATTTTGATACTGTTTCTGTATGCTTTTCAAAAGGATTGGGAGCGCCTGTCGGCTCGGCAATTGCGGGAACGAAAGATGTTATAAAAGAAGCTTTCCGCATACGCAAAGGCTGGGGCGGCGGAATGAGACAAGCAGGGATACTTGCAGCTGCCGCAATTTTCGCGCTCGAAAACAACATACCTTTACTAAAACACGATCACGAAAAAGCTGAAATTCTGGCAAAAAAAATAAATACTCTGCCAGGGCTTAAAATTATTCCTGAAAATGTTCATACAAATATCCTGATGTTCAGTCCGATAAATGACAGTGTCGAAAATTCCTTAAAAAAATGTTCCGATAAAGGTTTACTTTTAAGTACCGGAAATATAAATACAATACGAGCTGTAACGCATCTTGATATTTCATTTGACCAGATTGATGCTGCTTGCAGAATTTTAGAAGAAGTTTTTTCCTGATAAATATTTCGTTTTATTCGAAAATTTTTGCTAATTTGTTCTGTTTTTAATATAAAGGAAAGAATATGAAAATTGTTTTCGATATAGAAACAGCCGGAACCGATCTTGAGGAGCTTCCGGAATCGCAGCAAGAATATCTTCTTCGTCATTCCGAAGGTAAAATTGAAGAAGTAAAAAGATATTTAAGTCTTTATCCTTTTACCGCAAAAATCATTTCGATAGGAATGCTTAACGCCACAACCGAAAATTTATTTGTTATGTTTGAAAGTGAATCAAAAGAAGAATGGTCTTCGGATGATAAAAAAGTACGGTATTCCGGAATGAGCGAAGCGGAAATGATCAGTTCGTTTTGGGATTATGTTTCAAAAAGCGAAACAATAATTACTTTTAACGGAAGAAATTTTGATGTCCCGTTTCTTATGCTCCGGTCATCAGTTCTTGGAATAAAGCCCTCGAGAAATTACCTTAAAAACCGCTACAATAACACCAACCATATCGATTTGCAGGAAATGCTTACGTTTTATGGAACAGTCAAAAAATTCAACCTCGATTTTTATTGCCAGTCCTACGGAATTGAATCACCTAAATCGGACGGCATTACCGGAATGGATGTAAAAGAAATGTACAAAGCGGGAAAAATTAAAGAAATTGCAATTTATTGCGGAAAAGATGTAAAGGCAACTTACGAACTTTATAAAATATGGAATAAGTATCTTAATCTTTGATTATTAATTTTACTGGAGAATATTCTGGGATTTTTTAAACATTATTTTGGCGGATTATATAAAAGAATTGACGAACACCATCTTTTTTTAGTTGGAGGCGGATTGGCATTTTCGCTTCTTCTTACTACTATTCCGCTTACGCTTATTATATTTTCTGTACTTGGAAATCTGATAGATCCCCAAACTGTAGGCACACAGGTAAAACAGCTTATAGATACAATTATCCCTTATCCGGTTTATGCCGAATATGCTACGCGCATTGTTATGTCGCGCATTCCCGAAGTAATCCAATATAAAGATATTGCTGCTTATATCGGCGGTTTCGGACTTTTTTTTGTTGCCAGCGGATTATTCAGCAGTATGCGGACTGTATTAAATAATATTTTTGGTGTTACAGCCGATAAACATCCTGTAATTGGTAAAATCAGAGATTTTGGAATGGTTTGGCTTCTTATTATTTTTATATTGCTCTCCACATTTATTCTCCCTGCACTAAATATTTTAATAAGCAAAGCAAGCAATTACGAATTATTAAAATTTTTCCGATTAAGCGGATTTATTGATTATTTATTTTCAATTATATCGTTGATTGTTATTTTTACTTTGTTTTTCCTATTTTATTACCTCATCCCATACGAAAAACTCGGTAAAAGGATTCCAGCTGTGGCGGCTTTATGGACTACATTCTTATGGGAGCTTGTACGGAATCTGTTTGGGTATTATATTTCGCATATTGCAAATTTAAATAAAATTTATGGTACATATGCTTTAATTATTGTCGTAGCTTTCTGGATTTATTATTCTTCTGTTCTCTTTATTCTCGGAGCCGAAATAGGTCAGCTATACCGCGAAAGAATTGAAGTATTAAAAAATAAAGAACAAAAACGAAAAAATTTTTTCAACAAAAAAAAACAAAATAAATAATAACTACAAAAAACGAGGTGATTATGGAACCAACTTTGTACCCTGCTTATGCCGACTTTTGGAAAAGATTTCTTGCTGCATTGATTGACGGAGTTCTTATTAGTATTGTGGGAGGAATAATAATGATTCCTTTTATGGGAATTATTGGTTTTGGTGCGGCATCAGAGATGCAATTTCAGAATGAAAATTATTACGCGCAAAACCCCGAAGAAGCAATGACAATGGCTGCCGGAATTTTTGCTGGAATATTTATTATCGGAATTGTTTTTTTCATTTTACAGTGGCTTTACTGTGCTTTAATGGAAAGTTCTGCCAAACAGGCAACACTTGGCAAAATGGCTTTAGGAATAAAAGTAACAGATCTATACGGTAAACAAATCAGCTTCGGCAGAGCAACAGGAAGATACTTTGCAAAACTGATTTCGGGAGCAATTTTATATATCGGTTATATAATGGCAGCTTTTACAGAAAAAAAACAGGCATTGCACGATATGTTAGCTCAAACTTTAGTTGTAGAAAAATAATTTTTCAAGCTGCTGCATATTTTATTTGCAGCAGCTCAATTAAATTAAAAAATAACATTTCCATATTTTTGTAAAAATTCAACCATTGTATGCTTCAGTTCTTTCAATCTGTTTTCTATAATCAATTGATCAAGCAGTCTTTTTTCTTCGCGGGATAAAGATTTTAAAAGCCTTGCAAAGGCTAAAGATTCATTCATAATAACCTCCATGTTTTTCAAACGTATCTTCGGAAATTTGTATCAATCTTTTTAATGTTTTAAATAAAAAAAAGACCAAGTTTTCACTTGATCTTTTTAAAATCGGTTGTAATAATTTATTAATAATTACAACAGCCTGCCTTCACACAACTAAATCATATTCTGAACAAATGTTTCGAATAATTCTTGTTTTCCGCTGATTTGCTTAGGTTCGCCGTTCTTAATAGCGACATTTCTCAGATCTTCAAGAGATAATTTTCCGCTTGTGTAATCTTTTCCGGCTCCGCTTTCAAATGAGCTGTATCTTTCTTTTCTCAGTTTCAAATAATCAGTTTCATTTATTATTTTATCCGCAATTACTAATGCACGTGCAAATACATCCATTCCTGAAATGTGAGCAATAAATATATCATCCAGATCAGTTGAATTTCTTCTGATATGAGCATCGAAGTTAATACCGCCAGTTGTAAATCCGCCAGCAGAAAGAATTATTAACATAGCTTCAACAGTTTCTTGAATGTTAACAGGGAATTGGTCAGTATCCCAGCCATTCTGATAATCACCGCGGTTTGCATCTATACTTCCTAATAAGCCTGCATCAGCAGCCATTTGTAACTCGTGTTCAAAAGTATGACCGGCTAATGTTGCATGATTTACTTCAATATTCATTTTAAAATCGTTTGCTAAGCCATATTTGTTTAAGAAACCAATAACAGTTTCAGTATCAAAATCATACTGATGTTTTGTTGGTTCCATCGGTTTAGGTTCAATCAAAAATGTTCCTTTGAAACCTTTTCCACGGGCATAATCGCGGGCCATTGTAAGCATGCGGGCAAGATTTTCTTTTTCGAGTTTAGTATTTGTATTTAATAAAGAAGCGTATCCTTCGCGACCGCCCCAGAATACATAATTTTCGCCGCCAAGTGCAATTGTTGCATCCAAAGCGCGTTTAATTTGTGTTCCTGCATAAGCAACAACATTAAAATCAGGATTTGTAGCAGCTCCGTTCATATAACGTTTATTACCGAAACAATTTGCTGTTCCCCAGAGCAATTTAACTCCGGATGCAGCTTGTTTTTCTTTTGCGTACTCTACAATTGCCTGAATATTTTTATCAGATTCTTCGATTGTGCTGCCTTCTTCAACCAAATCAAAATCGTGGAAACAGTAAAATTCAGCGCCCAATTTTGTAATAAATTCGAAAGCTGCATCCATTTTGTTTTTTGCTCGTGTAACTGCATCCGGACCTTTTTTCCATTCTTGATCTAATGTTGCAGAACCGAACTGGTCGCCGCCTGAGCTGCAGAATGAATGCCAGTATGCAATTGCAAAACGAAGATGATCTTTCATTTTTTTGCCGGCAACAATCTGATCCGGATTATACCATTTATAAGCTAATGGATTTTTTGAATCTTTTCCTTCAAATTTTATCTGAGGTATTCCTTTGAAATACTCTGTTTTACCTAATGTTAGTTTGACACTCATATTTTTATCTCCTATTGGTTAATTTTATTTCTAATTCGTTTTTCCATTTTTTGTAAGCATCAATATACTCATTTTTTTTCGGCATATCAGGGTATACTGTTTCGAGACATTTCAAGTTTTCAAATGCATCTTTCAGTGATGAATAAAATCCTGCGCCGTATGCTGCTGCTCTTGCCGCACCTAAAGCGCCGTTTGTGTTATAAAGCTGTATTTCAGCGCCAGAAATAGATGCTATTGTCTTGCGGAAAACAGGACTGAGGAACATATTATCTTTTCCTGCGCGGATAATTTTTGGATTAACACCAAGGTTCTGCATAATTTCCATTCCGTAAATGAAAGAGAATCCGATCCCTTCGAACATAGCTCTTACTAAATGGGCTTTTTCGTGAAGGTTGAAATTGACTCCCGAAAATCCTGCACCCAATTCGGTATTTTGAAGCATTCTTTCGGCACCGTTGCCAAAAGGAAGGAAAACTGCTCCGTCTGAGCCGATATTAATTGTTTCAGAAAGTCTATCCATTTCTTTGTAAGAAAAATTCTGGTCGAAAACTGTTTTTCTTATCCAGCTGTTCGAAATTCCTGTACCGTTAATGCATAGTAAAATACCAAGTCTTTTATCTTTTTGCGAATGATTGACGTGAGCAAATGTATTTACCCTGTTCAGATTATCATATTTCAGCGTATCGCTTATTCCGTAAACCACACCGGAAGTTCCCGCAGTGGCTGCAACTTCACCTGGATTTAGTACATTAAGTGAAAAAGCGTTGTTGGGCTGATCGCCTGCACGATAAGTTACCGGAGTTCCTGCTTTTAATCCTGTTTCAGCGGCAGCCCAAGCGTTAACTTCACCTTGCAAACCAAAAGTAGGGACAATATCTGCAAGTATCGATTTATCAAACCCGTAATGCGAAAGAATAGTTTCCGACTTTTCATCTTTTTCAAAATCCCAAAATATTCCTTCCGATAAGCCAGATAAAGTAGTGCGGGTTTCACCTGTAAGCATCATTGCAATAAAGTCGCCGGGAAGCATTGCTTTATTTATTTTGGAATAAACTCCGGGTTCATTTTGTTTTACCCATGCTAATTTGGAAGCTGTGAAATTACCTGGTGAATTCAGAAGAGAATTTAAACATTTCTGCTGACCAATTTTATTAAATGCATCGTTACCTATTTCAACAGCGCGGCTGTCGCACCAGATAATTGAAGGGCGAAGGACTTCGTTGTTTTTGTCGGTAATAACCAAACCATGCATCTGGTAAGAAATTCCTATTGCTTTTATATCTGATGAGTTTTTCCCCGATGCTTTAAGCAATTCGGCTGTAACGGCTTTAATAGATTCCCACCAGACCATAGGATTTTGTTCTGCCCAGCTTCTTTGCGGTGAATCTATTTTCATTTCGTGTTTAGGATAAAAGGAGGATGCTATTTCATTTCCCGATTCAACATCGTAAAGAGTTCCTTTTACCGATGAACTTCCAATATCATATCCAAGTGTTATCATTTATTCCTCAAAAAATATTACTTAGTGTTAAAAATACACTTTAGAAAATTAATGTGCAAATAAAAAATAACAGGGATAAATTTTTGAAATAGAAATGTGATTTAGTTACATTTCCGACTAAGAATTCAATCCTTAGGAGAAAAAATTGTCGCACCAGCTAGGAAAAGTAGTTGAAAACATATCCATCGACTGCGTGATTTTTGGTTTTGATAAAGGGAATCTCGAAGTTTTACTTATACAAAGGGCTATCAATCCGGAAAAAGATAAATGGGCATTACCCGGAGGATTTATCCTTAAATCGGAAGAAATTGAGAATGCTGCTGCAAGAATTTTAAAGGAAACATCTGCTATTGAAAATATTTATATGGAGCAGCTTTCCGTTTTCGGGAACGTTAACAGATATCCCGACAGGCGTGTTTTTACAATAGGATATTTTGCGTTAGTCAGCCCCGAAAAATACAATCTTCTTCCAGGAATTGATACTACTGAAGTCCGATGGTTTAAAATGTCTGATCTTCCTGAATTGGCATTTGACCACAAAGCTATAATCGAAACTGCATTGAAAAAACTCAGAAGCCGTGTAAGGATACGTCCCATTGGTTTTGAACTTTTACCTAAAAAATTCTCATTACCAAAATTACAGACATTGTACGAAAGTATTTTAGGCGTTAATCTCGACAAGCGTAATTTCAGGAAAAAACTTTTAAAAATGAATCTTCTGATAAAACTTGATGAAAAAGAAAAAGGCAACATTAAACGAGCAGCAATGCTGTATAAATTTGACAGAAAAAATTACAACAAACTTGTTGAAAAGGGCTTTATTTTCGAACTATAAACGAGTATCATTTTGAAACCGAAACAAGAATTTATTAGACTATTACAATCCCGCCGATGGAAAGTTGATGTTAAAGCCAAAATATATATTGCTAAAAAACAACCAAAGCTTTATTTCCGTTTTACGGAGGACAATAATAAAATTAAAGCCAGTAAAGAATTTGATATTATATTAAAATCCGGTAAAGATGAAGCGCTTTTTTACGATATTTTGGAAGAAATAGAAATGGAAAGCGGTATTTTTTCTTTTGATCTTGTAAAAGACAAACTTCGTATGGAAGCTTTATTCACTCTTTCTGAAAAAAAATATCTTGAAGAAATAATTGTAAAAATTGAAAATGACTTAAAACTCTTTTCAAACAATGAATCAATTAAACCTTTTATTCGAAATTTTCATAATACGTAGCTTTATCCTCTCCTATAATTTAGTCCTTTATTACATATATTTTATTTCTTAAAATCTTTCGGATTTTGTAACTTTCAGGTCGGAATTTAGAAAATTTGATTATAAACAAATAAAAGATAAATTTATGCCTAAAAGAGAAGATATTAAAAAAGTTTTAATAATAGGTTCGGGACCCATCATAATAGGTCAGGCGTGCGAATTCGATTACTCCGGCACCCAGGCTTGTAAAGCTTTGCGGGCACTCGGTTACAAAGTTGTACTTGTAAATTCTAATCCTGCAACAATAATGACTGACCCTGAAATTGCTGACATAACCTATATTGAACCCTTAAATGAATACGCTTTAACAGAAATAATAAAAAAAGAACGTCCAGATGCGCTCCTGCCTAATCTTGGCGGACAGACTGGTTTAAATTTATCTTCTCAGTTAGCAAAAAGCGGCGTTTTAGAAAAATACGGCGTAAAAGTTATCGGAGTAAATATTGATGCAATTGAACGGGGTGAGGATCGGATAGTATTTAAGGAGACGATGAAAAAACTTGGCATTGACATGCCGAGAAGCACTGCGGTAAATACAGTTGAAGATGCGGAAAAAGTTGCTGATGAGCTTGGTTACCCTGTTGTTGTACGTCCTGCTTACACAATGGGAGGCACCGGCGGCGGACTGGTTTATAATGTGGAAGAACTTCGTACAATTTCAAGCCGAGGACTTGCCGCAAGTCTTGTAAACCAGGTACTCATTGAAGAATCTGTTTTAGGCTGGGAGGAACTTGAACTTGAAGTTGTAAGAGATTCAAAAAATCAATTAATTACCGTTTGTTTTATCGAAAACGTTGATGCAATGGGTGTTCACACCGGAGATTCGTATTGTACAGCTCCAATGCTAACCATTAAACCTGAACTCCAGCAACGGCTGCAGAAGTATTCATACGATATTGTTAAAACTATTGAAGTAATAGGCGGAACAAATGTACAATTTGCTCACGATCCTAAAACTGACCGGGTTGTTATTATTGAAATAAATCCACGCACTTCCCGTTCGTCCGCGCTTGCCTCAAAAGCAACCGGTTTTCCAATTGCGCTTGTTTCTTCTATGCTTGCAGGCGGACTAACAATGGATGAAATTCCTTACTGGCGTGATGGATCGCTTGAAAAATATACTCCTTCGGGAGATTATGTTGTTGTTAAATTTGCGCGCTGGGCTTTTGAAAAATTTGACGGACTTGAAGATAAACTTGGAACTCAGATGCAGGCTGTGGGTGAAGTTATGAGCATCGGGAAAAATTATAAAGAAGCATTTCAAAAAGCAATCCGCTCGCTTGAAATAGGAAGATACGGACTTGGTTTTGCCAAAGATTTCAATTCCAAATCGCTTGATGAATTAATGGTAATGCTTAATCACGCTTCAAGCGAACGGCAGTTTATTATGTATGAAGCTTTACGTAAAGGTGCCGACATCAATGATCTTCACGAAAAAACACATATAAAACACTGGTTCATAAATCAGATGAAAGAACTTGTTGAACTGGAAGAAAAAATTATTTCGTTCAAAGGGAAAGCTTTACCGGATGCCATACTGATTCAGGCAAAAAAGGACGGATTTGCTGATAAATATCTTGCCAAGATTCTTAATGTACCGGAAAAAAACATAAGAGAAAAAAGAATTTCTCTCGGATTGGAAGAAGCTTGGGAACCCGTACCGGTAAGCGGAGTTGAAAATGCCGCTTATTATTTTTCAACTTACAACGCTTCAAATAAAGTTGCATCGAATAACAGTAAAAAGATTATGGTGCTTGGCGGCGGACCAAACCGTATAGGTCAGGGGATTGAATTTGATTACTGTTGTGTTCATGCTGCTTTTGCCATCCGTGATGCCGGGCTGGAATCGATTATGGTGAATTGCAATCCCGAAACTGTTTCTACTGATTATGATACTTCTAATAAACTTTATTTCGAGCCGCTTACTGTAGAAGATGTTTTAAGCATTTACAATAAAGAAAAACCTGAAGGAGTTATTGTTCAATTCGGCGGACAGACTCCGTTGAATATTGCAAACGAACTTGAACAAAATGGCGTTAAAATTTTAGGAACAACTCCCGAAACTATTGATTTAGCTGAAGACCGCGACCGTTTCCGGGATGTAATGACAAGACTTAATATTCCGCAACCCGAATCGGGAATGGCAAGCAATCTTGACCAGGCATTAGAAATAGCAGGCAGAATAGGTTATCCTCTTATGGTGCGTCCTTCTTATGTTTTAGGCGGAAGAGCTATGAAAATAATTCTCGATGAAGAAATGCTAAAACAGTACGTTGCTGCTGCAGTTGATGTTACACCAGAAAGACCTTTACTGATTGATAAATTTCTTGAAGATGCTATTGAAGCAGAAGCTGATGCAATTTCAGACGGAGTTGACGCTTTTGTACCAGCTGTTATGCAGCATATCGAATACGCCGGAATTCATTCAGGCGATTCAGCCTGTGTAATTCCGCCGGTTATTATTCCCGAAAAGCATATTAAAACAATTGAAGAATATACCCGTAAAATTGCTATTGAACTTAAGGTAATCGGACTGATGAATATTCAATATGCAATTTACAAAGATGTTGTTTATGTTCTCGAGGCTAATCCGCGCGCATCGCGCACTGTCCCGCTTGTTTCTAAAGTATGCAATATACCTATGGCTAAGCTGGCTACACAGATAATGCTCGGCAAGAAATTATCGGATTTAAAACTTAAAAAGAAAAACATAAAACATTTCGGCGTAAAAGAAGCCGTTTTCCCTTTCAATATGTTCCCTGCAGTCGATCCTGTGCTGGGTCCTGAAATGCGTTCTACCGGAGAAGTTTTAGGTTTGGCAGACAGTTTCGGACTTGCATTCTACAAATCGCAGGAGGCAACACAAACCTGTCTTCCTATTTCGGGAACTGTTTTAATGACAGTTGCAGACCGCGATAAAGATAAAATTATTGAAACTGCCAAAAACTTTAAGGCTATGAACTTCAGAATTCTAGCTACTGGCGGAACACATAAATTCCTTAATGATAATGGGATTGAATCGGATTTAATAAAAAAAGTTCACGAAGGCAGACCCAACATTGACGATGCCATTAAAAATAAAGAAATCAATCTTGTTATTAACACACCTGCCGGCAAGAAAAGCGAATATGATGATTCTTACATCCGGAAAAGCGCAATAAAAAATAAAATACCATACATTACAACAACTTCCGCTGCCCTTGCCTCAACTGCAGGAATTAAGGACAGACTTGAAGGCGAGTATAAAGTAAAATCGCTTCAGGAATATCATAAATCCATAGAAGATTAAAAATCTTCCCGAAAAGCCTCCTTCACCGGAGGCTTTTTTATACTTGAAAATCTATTGTAGGATTTAATTCCAGCCATACAGTATTTTCCCTGAAAATTAATTTGCTTTCCATATTTTCAATATCGTATATTTGCGATGTACGATTTAGGAGATATAATATGGCATTTTCAAAAAAAGATGAATTTACTCCGGAAGAAATTTGGTTATCGGATGCTGCAAAAGCACTTGCTCATCCGGCACGTGTAAAAATACTGCAAATTTTAACCGAAATGGATACTTGCATGGTTGGCAACATTGTTGATCTTCTGCCGCTTTCTCAATCAACTGTTTCGCAGCATTTAAAGGAATTAAAGAAAGCTGGATTTGTTAAAGGGACAATTGACGGACCAAAGGTCTGCTACTGCACTGACAATGATGTTCTGAACAAATTTAAAAATGAATTGGACAAATTATTTAACAAAATTGGCTGTTGCCGATAGGAGAACAAAATGAAGAACAATGAAGAATTGAAAAAAATTGTAAGAGATAAATATGCTGAAATTGCTGTTTTGAATGAAAAAAAAAGCTGCTGCAGAAAAGAATCAAATTGCTGCGATTCGAAAGTTGAAAAATACACTGTTTTTCAAGACGATTATAGCAAGCTTGACGGTTATGTTGCTGAGGCAGATTTAAAACTCGGCTGCGGAGTTCCCACTCAATTTGCTGGAATTAATAAGGGAGATACTGTTGTTGATCTTGGTTCGGGAGCAGGTAACGATGTTTTTGTTGCGCGAGCTTTAACAGGAGCTGATGGTAAAGTTGTAGGAATTGATATGACAATTGAAATGATACAGAAAGCAAATGTTAATAAAGTGAAATCAGGATTTACTAATGTTGAATTCCGGTTGGGAGATATTGAGAATATGCCTGTAGAGAAAAATTTTGCTGATGTTGTTTTAAGCAATTGCGTACTTAATCTTGTCCCCGATAAAATGAAAGCTTTCGCCGAAATCTATCGCATTTTAAAACCAGGCGGTCATTTTTGTATTTCCGATATTGTTTTAAAAGGCACTATGCCCGAAAAATTAAAAGAATCAGCAGCGCTTTATGCCGGTTGTGTTTCGGGAGCAATCGATCAGGATGAATATCTTAAAATTGTAACCGAAAGCGGATTTACAAATGTAGAAATCAAACGATCTGTCGCTAATAAAATTCCTGAAGATTTATTAAAAGAATTTCTGACCAGTTCTGAAATTATTGAATTTGAAAAATCGCTAAAAGGAATTTTCAGTATTACGGTTGTTGGATACAAATAACTGAAATCAACTAGAACAAACTCTGCGGAATGTGAAAATTTTTGTAGAATATTTCGTTAAATGACGAACTATCATTTAATAATCTTTTAATTGAAAGGCTGTAGTAATGAGTTCTCAAATTAAAAAACTTTCTTTTTTAGATAGATATTTAACACTTTGGATTTTTCTTGCGATGTTTGCCGGAGTTTTATCCGGTTATCTTTTCCCCGGAATTGTGAATTTCTGGGAATCGATGAAATCTTCACCGGAAAGCACGACAAACATTCCTATTGCAATAGGCTTAATTTTAATGATGTATCCCCCGCTGGCAAAAGTTAAATACGAAGAACTTGGCGATGTTTTTAAGAATGTAAAAGTGCTTATTCTTTCTCTTGTTCAAAACTGGGTAATCGGTCCGGTATTAATGTTCGCGCTGGCTGTAATTTTCCTGCAGGATTATCCAGAATATATGGCGGGACTTATTATGATTGGTCTTGCGCGCTGCATTGCAATGGTAATTGTCTGGAACGAACTTGCAAAAGGCGATACAGAATACGCTGCGGGACTTGTAGCATTCAACTCAATTTTCCAGGTTATTTTCTTTTCGGTTTATGCTTATGTATTTTTAACTGTCCTGCCTTCGTGGTTAGGTTTGCAGACTTTTACAGTTGATATTACAATCGGGCAGATTGCAGAAAGTGTTCTAATTTATCTCGGTATTCCATTCTTCGGGGGGATGTTGACCCGTTTTATTTTCCTGAAAATCAAAACCAAAGACTGGTACGAGAAAAAGTTTATTACTAAAATATCGCCGATAACTTTAATTGCGCTTCTGTTTACAATATTCGTTATGTTTTCACTTAAAGGTGAATATATTATTAAAATTCCCCTTGATGTTGTAAGGATTGCAATTCCGCTTCTGATATATTTTGTAATAATGTTTTTGGTTTCTTTTTATATGGGAAAGAAAGTCGGCGCCGATTACAGCAAAACCGCTACTCTTTCATTCACTGCGGCAAGCAACAATTTTGAACTTGCGATAGCGGTTGCAATAGCTGTTTTCGGTATAAATTCGGGTCAAGCTTTTGCGGCAGTGATTGGTCCCTTAATAGAAGTACCTGCTTTGATTGCGCTTGTTAATGTCGCGTTGTTTTTTCAGAAAAAATATTTTGGAACAGCAGAGGAAGGAACTGTTAAACCGCCGGATGTGTGTTTGTGAAAAAAAAATATTTTCACAGAGTTGCACGGAGAATACTCTGAGGAACTCAGTGTCACTTTAAATATATTAATAAATGGAGAAATATGATGTCAGAATGTTGCAGTTGCGGAAGCGACAAACTTAATTTGATTTATTCCTGTTCGGGAGCAGCAAACACAGGATATTTGGCAGACAGCGTTGCCAGAAAATTGATGAAAGAAAATTACGGTAAAATGACTTGTCTTGCAGCCGTTGGAGCGGATTTATCTGGATTTATCGAATCGGCAAAATGCGCAGAAAAAAATATTGTAATTGATGGTTGCAATGTTTCCTGCGGTAAGAAGATATTTGAAAATCACGGGCTGCCTTTTGAACATTTTATAACGACTGATTTTAATGTTGAAAAAGGTAAAACCGAAATTACGCAGCAAGTAATAGAAAATGCAGCTAACCAGATTTCTGTAAAATTTAATTGCATCCTGAGATAAAAATGAACTGGAAAGAACAATACAAACCTTTTTTATGGATACTTGGTTTTTTTGTATTTGCATACTATATGCCAATTGAATCTGATAAATTTAAAAATGCAATAATCGATTCATTTGCGCTGGCAAAATGGTACGCGCAGGAACACGTTTTACTTTGTCTTGTTCCGGCATTTTTTATAGCAGGAGTAATTTCTGTATTTGTCAGTCAGGCTGCGGTTGTAAAATACTTCGGGGCAAAAGCTAAAAAATGGCTAGCTTATTTAGTTGCTGCATTTTCCGGAACAATTCTCGCTGTATGCTCCTGCACAATACTTCCGCTTTTTTCAAGCATTCATAAAAGAGGAGCAGGATTAGGACCAGCAATTGCATTCCTATATTCAGGACCAGCAATAAATATCCTTGCAATTATTTTAACAGCAAGAATTTTAGGAATTGAACTTGGGATTGCCAGAATTATCGGTGCCGTTTCTTTCAGCGTTGTTATCGGTTTGATAATGTCCTTCATTTATCGTAAAGAAGAAAAAGCAAAAGCGGATGCACAGATGGCTATGCCTGATATTAAAGAAGATCGTCCGTTATGGCAAACATCCCTTCACTTTTTTATTTTGGTTGCAATCCTTGTTTTTGCAAACTGGGGTAAGCCGGCAGAAGCTACTGAAGGATTTTGGTATTTAATGTTCGCAAGTAAATGGTTTTTAACCGGTTTGATTGGAATCGGTTTTGCTCTTTCAATGATGTTCATTATAAAGGTAAAAAAACTATATGTGCTTTTAGGAACTATTACCGTTCTGCTCGCGGCAATTTTCTTTTACAGCAATCCTTTAATTCCTTTTGTTACTGCAGTAATTGTAACAACGGTTTCACTCTCGCTTTCGAAGGATGAACCCAATCAATGGCTTGGCGAAACTTGGGGATTTGCAAAGCAAATTATGCCGTTACTTGGAGCCGGAGTTTTGGTTGCCGGATTTTTACTCGGTTCAGTTGAAGGCAGCGGCGGTATAATTCCGAACGAATGGATTGCTGCGCTTGTTGGAGGAAATTCTTTGTTTTCTAACTTTTTTGCATCAATTACAGGCGCTTTTATGTATTTTGCAACATTAACCGAAATTCCTATAATTCAAGGTCTTCTGAACAGCGGAATGGGAAAAGGTCCTGCTCTTGCTTTACTGCTCGCCGGTCCTGCTTTATCATTGCCAAACATGCTTGTAATACGGAGTGTAATCGGTACTCAGAAAACAGTTGTTTATGTATCGCTTGTTATAATAATGGCAACAATTAGCGGACTTATTTATGGAACGTGGTTTTAATTATTTTTTTAATTTAATGAGGTAAATATGGTTTCAGTAAAAATCCTTGGCACAGGATGCAAAAAATGCCAGACGCTTGAGCAAAAGGTTAAAGAAATTGCTGCTTCAAATAACATTGAGGCTGAGTTCACAAAGGTTACTGACATTAATGATATAATGAATTACGGAATTATGATGACTCCCGGATTAGTAATTAATGAAACTGTTAAATCCGTTGGAATAATTCCAAAAGATGAACAAATTGTAAACTGGTTAAAAGGAGTTTAATGTGAAAATGAAATTATTATTTTTCGTTTTGTTCTTGTTTGCTTTCCCGGTAACAGCGCAAACTGCTAAAACCGATAAAAAGGAAGAAGCTAAAAAACCTAAAGTAACATTTGTTGAGCTAGGCTCGGTAAATTGTATTCCTTGTAAGATGATGCAGCCTGTAATGAAAGCCGTTGAAGAGAAATTCGGCGACCAGGTGAAAGTAGTTTTTTATGATGTGTGGAAAGAGGATCAAAAAAAATATGGCGAACAGTATAAAATTAAATTAATTCCAACGCAGGTATTTTTAGACGAAAACGGTAAAGAATTTTCACGACACGAAGGTTTTTATCCCGAAGCAGAAATTGTGAAACTTTTGGAAGCCAAAGGATTGAAACAGAAAGCAAAATAAACTCGTGTGTAATTCAGTTTTCATAAAAACATAACTCAGAGTTACAATGAGGGTTCACTGAGTAACACAGAAAAAACTAATATATAAGGGAAATACTTATGAGTGAGTATCTCTTTCAGGAATTATCGCAAGAAATAATTGGGGCTGCAATGGAAGTTCATTCATTTCTCGGTCCCGGAATGCTGGAATCTGCTTATGAAGAATGTCTATTATCTGAACTGAAACTAAGAGGATTAAAAGTTGATAGACAAGTAGCTGTTCCAGTAGTTTACAAAGATTCAAAACTCGATTGCGGTTATAGAATAGATATTTTGGTTGAAAACAAAATTATTGTTGAGCTAAAAGCTATTGAAGCGATAAACGAAGTTCATGAAGCCCAAGTTTTGACATATTTAAGATTTTCTAAACATAAAGTTGGACTTCTAATTAATTTTAATGTCAAATCATTAAAAACCGGAATTAGAAGATTCATTTTATAAAAACTCTTGTGAAACTCTGTGAGTACTCTGGGAAACTCTGTGTTCCTAAATACATTACACAGAGTTACACAAAAAAGGATTTTTATGATAGATGAATTATTTACAATATTATATAACGCTTTAACCGGTTCAATCTGGCTGGCAATTTCCGCTTCTTTCGGCTGGGGTGTTTTATCAATTCTTCTTTCGCCATGCCATCTTTCAAGTATTCCGCTTGTAGTCGGGTATATTTCCTCGCAGGGAAAAATTTCAACCGGCAGAACTTTCAATATTTCACTGATATTTTCGCTCGGCATTTTACTTACAATTGCACTGATTGGTTTTATTACTGCATCGCTTGGCAGATTAATGGGTGATGTTGGCGTTTACGGAAACTATTTTGTTGCAGCAATATTTTTTGTTGTCGGGTTGTATCTCCTTGATATTATTAAACTCGACTGGAACACAGCCGGACTGAAAAAAACAAACTCTAAAGGTTTATTGGCAGCTTTAATTTTGGGTTTAATTTTCGGAATTGCACTCGGTCCTTGCACTTTCGCATACATGGCTCCAGTTCTTGGAGTTGTATTTCAAACCGCTCAAACAGATTACTTTTACTCAATTTTATTATTGGCTGCATTTGGAATTGGTCATTGTGCTGTTATCGTTATCGCCGGAACTCTTGCCGGAAAGGTTCAACAGTATTTGAACTGGACTGAAAACTCAGTCTCTATAATTTGGATTAAACGCATTTGCGGAATTCTTGTAATACTTGGCGGTATTTATTTAATTTACACAACTTTCTAAAATATTTTTAAACAAAATGATAATTTTAATAACTTTTTGCCTGCTTTGTTTAATTGCATCTTTCGTTTCAGATAGAAAAAAAACCTTATCAGGCATTAAAAAAGGGATGACGATGTTCCTTAAATTATTACCGACAATCCTTTCGGTAATAATAATAATAAGCGTTATTCTATACTTAATTCCAAACGAAGTTATGCTGGAATATTTTGGAGAAAGTTCCGGAATTACCGGTTATGTTTTTGCGGCTTTAATTGGCTCGATTGCTCTGGTTCCCGGTTTTATCGCTTATCCAGTCTGCGGTTATCTTGTTAAAAGCGGCGTTGGATATCCGGTTATTGCAGTATTTATAACAACTTTAATGATGGTCGGCATTATTACATTCCCTATCGAACGGAAATTTTTCGGTTTTAATGTTGCGTTGTTAAGAAATATACTCAGTCTGGCTGGAGCATTAATTATTGGAATTCTAATTGGTTTATTCTGGAATATCATATGAAAATGTTTATTAAAAAAAATCTTTTCGATATTTCTGTAATAACTATTTTCACTATCATTGCAGTTATTTCTTTTTCCATTGATTACCAGCCAGTAATTGAAATTACAAAAAATAACTTTGCCGATTTCCTGATAGAAATGCTTTCATTTTTACCTTTGTTGTTTATAATAATAGGGCTGTTTGATGTTTGGGTTCCTAAGGAAACAGTAGCCAAGCACGTTGGTGAATTTTCAGGAATTAAAGGTTCGTTAATTGTTATTTTTCTTGCGATGCTTCAGGCAGGTCCGCTATACGGGGCTTTTCCCGTTGCCTATATGCTTTGGAAAAAGGGATGCAGTATTAAAAATGTGTTTATTTATCTTGGCGCATTTTCATCTCTTAAATTGCCAATGCTTACCTTCGAAATCAGTTTTCTCGGTGTAAAATTTTCGTTACTGCGGACAATAATCAGCATCCCGGTTTTTATTGTAATTGCTATAATTATGGAAAAATACCTTAAGAATAAAAAATTCGAAATTAATAATTTATAGTGAAAGGATAAAAATGAATTTATATCGAAGCATCTCTTCATACTTAAAAGATTGCGAAAATTCTTTCAAATTAATTCCTGAAAAAAGAATAATTTTATTAAAGGAATTTTCCGAATACATTTCTCAAAAGTTAAAAAAAAGCGAAGTTGTGAATATAACCTTTATCTGCACCCACAATTCCCGCAGAAGTCATTTTGCGCAAATTTGGATGCAAACAACAGCCTCATTTTATGGAATTAAAAAAGTACACTGTTTTTCCGGCGGAACTGAAGCAACTGCATTTAATCCACGCGCTGTAAAAGCTTTACAAAAAGCAGGTTTCGATATTACTAAAAAGGATAAATCTGAAAACCCGGTTTATTTTGTTCAATATTCCGAAGATTTAAAACCCATAAAATGCTTTTCAAAAACTTATAACAATCCTTTCAATCCGCAAAAAAATTACGCTGCAATAATAACGTGCTCCGATGCCGATGAAAATTGTCCCGTAGTTTTTGGAGCAGATGCCCGTTTCCCTATCCGCTACGAAGACCCAAAAAAGTTTGACGACACGCATGACGAAGAAAAAATGTACGATGAAAGATGTAAACAAATTGCTACTGAAATGCTTCTTGTTTGCAGGTATTTATCTTAGATATTTTTTATAATCTCACTATTTTTGTTAAATCTTCATATAATTTTAAATAATTTCTTTTTTTTAATTTTGGTACAATATTTTATTTGTTCATTGTCAAAAGTGATTTATTTTTACAGACGTTAAAAATTTGTATTTCTAAAATTAAAATGGAGCTATTATGAAAAAACTTTTAGTTGTGACTTTACTTTTATTTGTTGTTTTTAAAATATACGCTAATCCTAATTTTACTGTAGGAAGCAACTACTATTATACAATTTTTGCATATCCTCACGATATTTTAAAATGGCCTAAAAAAGGATTTTTTGTATACACTTGTCCGAAAACTTTACCATGGCAAGGTGATATTACCGATATATCGAATATGCCAGATGAAACATATCAAAGCAACTATACCGACTTTGCTTTTCCGGTTCCGAATGGATATACAGGCGACCCGAAAAATATTTATTCGTATATGAAAGTTTCTTCTTATGCGTATGATACACGATACAGCGCAGGAGGAATATGGGATTTCGGTGAAGATTTAGGAAAAATTTACTTCGAACTTGGGACAAACCGCATTGATATGGAGCTTGAAGCCGAAGGTATTGTTCGAAACAACGAGTCTTTAGAGCTTGTTCCAGTAACAGCTGGTACAGAAGCTGAGAGAAGGAATTATGATGTTCAGCTGATTTATGCTAATTATCTTTTTGATAATCCGTTTGGATTAAAAATTCAATATCAGTCAAAAGATTCTAAAGCACCAAACTCGTTCATTAAATTCACACAAAACGGACGGGAAATTTCCTCTAATCGCATTACTTGGGGCTGGACAACCTCTCCCTGCAATCACATTTTCGGTATGGAACACCAGAACTTTGACGCGTGGTATCTGCCCGATTATACCTTATATAAGGGCGGACAGCTTGATGTTCAACTAAGCTACGAACATGGAGACGGTAAATACAAAACGGGTATTCGTTACAGAAAAATAGATGAACAGGGTAAAGAATTTTTCTGGCAATCTGGAGCACCTGGCGACAGATATGAAAACTTTATAGGACAATATATTACCGATTCACGTTACGAAAATGAAATTGATATTGATCTGATAAGAGCTTATTCTAAAATCAGATTCTGGAAATTCGGCGATCTTGATATGGGGCTTTTGTTCTTCGGGCAATACGCCAGTCACAACGAAAACAGAGTCAGCACAAATAAAGAACTTGAAAGCGATCCTTTAAGAACAGATGCACAGAACGAATATACAATTGAGATCAATCCCTGGTTAAATTATAAATTCGATAAAAACAATTTTGATTTAGGCGTTTTATTTGAAGCATCGTATACAACTATGAAAAATGTTTCCCCGCGCTGGAACAGCTCTTTAGGAGCAAACCAACAAGATGTTATCCGTAATTCCTCTCCTTCTGATGACGGTTTTTCACCATCTTGGGAAACTTTTTCGCAAGGCAATTACTTCTTTTTAGCAACAGGATTTGAAGCATATTCTTCAATAAACATTTATGGAAGACTTAATCTTCTTACAACACTAACTCTTTTGCGTAAATACAGTTTCATTACTAAAGAGTACGGTCAGTCTGTAATTCCTGCAGGCGGCAGTTCTTACGAATTTCAGAGATCGCATAAACGTGATGATTATAAAAACGAAACTTGGATGACCGGTTCTATCGGTTTTGCTTACGGATGGGGACCTATCCAGACAATTGCATCGATGCAGCTTCCGCTTGCTTACCTGCTTGAAAAAAGCACCGAACTTACTAATAATTCTATTACATTGGTCGATAGAAATCAACGAAATGTATGGGCCGTTCAGGAACCTGTTACTTTTCGGCTGCTTTTTATTTTCGGCTTGGAAAGATAAGGAAACAAAGATTTAATAAAAGTCCGATTATGACAAAGTCGGACTTTATAAATATAATTTTATTCCTTCAAAGAATTATCATCTTTTTATCAATACGATTTTCAAAACTTTTCTTAAATTCATTTTGCTTCAATTAATCCCAAATCCGTCATTAGAAAATTAAACCAATTATTAAACCTTTAGATTCAAGTGGTAATTAAAATACAGATTAGAATATTTTCTTGAAATAAATCAGCGAAAAAGTCATATTTTTATTAAGTGTAAGATGGTATAATCCAATTAGTTAGCAGTGATATTTCCTAATGACGGTCATTAAATATTTTTCTCTAATAGCAGATTTTAGTTAATAATTTATTTGCAAAGGTCTTGATATATGAGAATATTCTCATTATATTAAAACAATTTTTTTTTATAACTTGAGAAGTTATCATGAACAACAATGAAAATAATTCTAATCTTTCAGATCAAGCAATTAAAATTGAAGAAAGTCTTTCGAAGATTAAACATAAAATTGTTGTGTTCAGCGGCAAAGGCGGTGTAGGAAAAACAACTGTAAGCGTTAACCTTGCGTATTCGCTTCAAAGCGAAGGTTTTTTAACGGGTATACTAGATGCTGATATAACCGGACCTAACGTACCCAAAATGTTAGGTATTAATGACGATTTAATTGTGCTTGATACTCAAATAATTCCTTTTGAAAAATACGGAACAAAGATTATTTCGATGGCAAGCATGATAAAAAATGGTCAAGCTTTAATTTGGCGCGGACCAATGCGCTCAAAAGTTATTAATCAATTTTTATCGGATGTAATTTGGGGCGAACTTGATTATTTAATTGCTGATTTGCCGCCCGGCACTGGAGATGAAATATTAACCATTGCCCAACAGATGAAACCAGATTATGCTGTTGTTGTAACTACACCTCAGGAAGTTTCGGTAATGGATGCTGAAAGAGCTGTAAATATGGCAAAAAAATTAGAAATCAAACACATTGGAATTGTTGAAAACATGGCAGGCTTTATTTGTCCGCATTGTAAAAACGCTATTGATATTTTTGGTACAGGAGGCGGAAAACAACTTGCTGAAAAATACAATTTACCTTTCCTCGGTTCTATACCAATTGATATAGATGCCAGAAAATTAGGAGATAATGGAAAACCAATTTTGTTAGAAAAACCTGATTCCGATGTATCGAAAGCTATGAAAAATATTGCTTGTGATATTGAGTATAATTTTACAAATAATATTAAATAAAAAATAAGAGATAACTATGACAAAAATCCCTCAGTTTGTTCGCAATGAATGGAAAAAAAGAGAATGACCTATAGTCTTTTCAACCGTGGATAAAAACGGAGTACCCAATTCTATTTATGTCACTTGTGTTGCAATTTATGATGATGAAACTATTTTAGTGGCAGATAATCATTTTGATAAAACAAAAAATAACATATTAAATGGCAGCAAAGGCTCTGTTCTTTTTATTACTAATGAACGAAAATCCTATCAGATTAAAGGTAATATTGAGTATCACAAATCGGGCAGTTTATTTGATGATATGAAAAAATGGAATCCTAAAAAATTATCTGGAAATGCTGTAGCTGCAATTAAAGCCGAAGAAATTTATTCGGGTTCGCAAAAATTGTGAGATAATAAAAATGATAACATTCGGACCGATACCATCAAGACGTTTAGGCAGATCTTTAGGAATAAATAATATTCCGCCAAAGATTTGCAGCTATTCCTGCATTTACTGCCAAATCGGTAAAACAAACACAATGTCTGTTCAACGGAAGGAATTTTATCCCCCTGAACAAATCTTTCGAGAAGTTATTGATAAAGTAAAAGAACTTAATAAAAAGAATGAAACTATTGATTATCTTACTTTTGTTCCCGATGGTGAACCTACTTTAGATATATCGCTTGGAAAAACAATTTTATTATTAAAAAAGTTAAATATTAAAATTGCAGTTATTACAAATTCTTCTTTGCTGTGGGATGAAAAAGTAAGAGATGATTTAAGCAACGCAGACTGGGTTTCGGTAAAGGTTGACACGGTTGATGAACATATTTGGCATAAAATTGACCGGCCTAATCGCAGATTAAAACTGCCCGATATTTTAAACGGAATTTCTGATTTCTCGAAAAATTTTAAAGGAACCCTTGTAACTGAAACTATGCTTGTAAAGAATGTAAACGACTTTAACCAAAACCTTATCGACACATCACGAATGATTGAAAAAATTCATGCAAGCAAATCATATATTCTAGTACCTACAAGACCTCCGGCAGAAGATGCAGTTTATCCGCCTTCCGAAGAAAAATTAAACGAAGCTTTTCAAATTTATAACAATTTATTAAAGAATGTTGAAATTATTTCATCTAATGAAGGACTTAATTTTAGTTTTTCTTCCGAAGCAGAACAAGAATTATTAAGCATTCTTTCCGTTCATCCGATGCGGAAAGATGCAATGGAAAATTTTTTAATAAAAGCGGGTGCCGGATGGTCTTTAGCAGAAAATTTAATAAACAATAATATTATTAAGATGGTTGAATATTCTGATGAACATTTTTTTGTGAGAATATTGAAAAAATGATATTCATAGTTGTATTACAAAAAAATAAGGATAAATTTTATGAACACTAAACTAATTAATTTACTAAACAAAAACCTTGCTGATCTTCAAATTTTATATGTAAAACTTCATAACTATCATTGGAATGTTAAAGGAAGTATGTTTAAACCAGTTCACGAACAAACCGAAGCTTATTACGATTATATTGCAGAACAATTTGACAAGGTAGCCGAGAGAATTATTCAGATAGGCGGCAAACCTTCAGCTACGTTGCAAGAATACTTAAAAAAATCGACTTTAAAAGAAGAGTCAGAGAATTCATTTGATGGGAAATATGTGTTAAGCTCTGTTTTATCCGATTTCGAATTTCTTAACATTCAATACAAAGAGATATCCTCTCTTGCCGGTGAGGGAAATGATATTCCCACATCCAATATTGCAGATGATAATATTGCCTGGTTAGAAAAAGAAATCTGGATGATTAGAGCTTGCATAGGTTGATTTAGCCGTAATAGTACTTTTCAACCTTTAATCCCTGATTTGTTTAACTGTATTATCAATATATAAATTAGGGGAATAATTTTAATTCTTTTTTTTTGGAGAAATGATAATTTGAAACAGGACAACATTATTCCCAAAACTGATACCGATGTAATCCTTAATAAATCGGGATATGATTTATTTGAAGAATACTTGAAAATGATAGAATTTGCAAACTTCAATTTCAATAATTACATTCTCGATTTAGCAACAGGTACCGGAAGAGCTTCCTCTGTTTTATCGCGGTTAGGTTACAAAGTGATTACGGGCGATTTCAACTATAAAATGAAAGAAGAAAGCGAAAAGCGAATTACAAAAGAATATCTGAATAAAATTTTATTTGTGCAGCTGAATATGGAAAATATTCCTTTCTACAATGATTCTGTTGATAATATAATTTGCCTCAACACAATCCACGAATTGGAAAACCCTTTAAAATGTTTAATAGAATTATTCCGCATTTATTCAGGAAAAGGTAAAATGCTTATAGCAGATTTTAATCTTTCAGGTTTTAATATTATGGATGAAATTTATAAACAGCGTTACGGAAATATTCATTCCAGAGGCAAATTAGATAATAATCAATTACTAAAAATATTAAATAATAATTCTTTTGTTATTAAAAAGATAGAATGCAGTTTAAATTCTGGTTTTCTAATAGAAGGAAAATTATATGCATAATGCAGCAAAAATAATAAGTATCGAAATTCCATTTAAAGTAAACACCTACGATATTGACATTGCGGGTCATTTAAACAATATTGTTTATGTACGCTGGCTGGAAGATTTACGAATTAAATGTTTTTCGGAAATATGCAGTCTGCAGAAACTTCTTGCAAATAATTATTATCTCGTTGTTGCCTCCTGCGAAATGAAATACAAAAAACAAATAAAACTATTCGATAAACCTATTGGATATATGCAATTGCAAAGCATTAATCGCGGAATATATGTTTTTAATGCCGAAATTAAAGTCGGAACTAACACTGTTTTTAATGCCTCGCAAAAATGTGTAATTATGAATATGACTGATAATAAAATGTATAGCGGGAAAATAGAAGAAATTGTTTTTTAATAACAAAATTTATTATTGCATTATGAGAATATTCTCATTATATTTGTGCTGAGTTATTTATGCCAAGAAGAAGAAGACATAGAAGAATAGTTGCCCCGCCTGGTTTTCAAGGCTACAAACCTTATGGAACTGTCGGGGAATCAGCTGAACACATATCATTATTCTATGAGGAGTACGAAGCGATTAAACTTGCAGATTACGATCTTTTAAAACATGAAGAAGCCTGCGAACTTATGGGAGTATCACGAGCTACATTTGCCCGCATTTACGAAAGCGCACGCCGTAAAATAGCTTCGGCGCTTGTTGAAACCCGCGAAATTAAAACAGTTTTCGGGAATGCAGTTTTAGATAACGACTGGTTGTTTTGCCATAATTGCAGCGCAAAATTCACTATGCCTTCAAACTTAACCGAACAAAAATGCCCAGTTTGTAAATCGGATAAAATTGATTTCTTAAACAAGTTAAAGATATAATATGAAAACAGCAATAACATCAAAAGGAAATGGAACTTCAGCTCAGTTCGATCTGCGTTTTGGAAGAGCAGCCTGGTTTTGTGTAATTGATGATGAAACCGGCAACACTGAATTTTTTGAGAACGATTGTGCAAACCTAAGCGGAGGAGCAGGAATAAAAGCTTCAGAAAAAATGGCTGAGCTTGGAGTAGCAAAAGTAATTTCAGGAGATTTTGGTCCGAAAGCTAAAGAGTACTTAAATAAGTTTAATATTCAAATGGTAATACTTTCAAACGATTCCAGTTCCATTGAAACAATTATCAGTAAATTAAAAGGATAATAATGGCGCTAAACTGGCGCAGAATATTAACAAAAATAAGGAGGCGATTTATGCCTGGATTAGATAGAACCGGTCCGCAGGGTGAAGGACCACGGACAGGAAGAGGAATGGGAAGATGCAACCCCAAAAACAAAAATACCGAAACTGATGAGCAGCAGGGTTCCGACCAAAACCAGACTTACGGAAGAGGTTTGGGAATGGGACGCGGCAGAGGCGGAGGAGGAAGAGGTCGTGCCGGCGGTAGAGGAATGGGACGCGGCAGAGCCTGATTAAATCAGAAAAAACTGAACCTGAAAACTGATTTTCGCTTCCTATTTTGACATCAGGTTCAGTTTTATTATTAAACTATTTTAGGATAAACATTTATGAAAAAACGAATAGCAATCCCTACAAGCAATGGTCTTTTAGATGAACATTTCGGACATTGTCAGCAATTTACTTTGTTAGACATTGAAAATGGTAAAATTTCTTCAATAAATGAAACTGATGCCCCGCCACATCAACCAGGACTTTTACCTCCTTGGCTGGCAGAAAAAGGCGTAACCGATGTTATTGCAGGCGGTATGGGACAAAGAGCAATTGAATTGTTCAACCAGAATAAGGTAAATGTTTTTGTAGGCGCACCAAAACTTGAACCAGAAAAATTGGCTGAAGGTCTTATAAATAATACTTTATCTTTAAACGCTAATTATTGCGATCATTAATATGCAGCATGAATGTTACAGCTGCCATACTAGTACAGTAAAAAAACTGATAGAAAAGTTTAAACCTTTAAGTAACTCTGCCAATGAGCTATTAAATGAAACGCAAATTTTGCTTAAAGAAAACGCAAATACGGATAATCCTTATCTGGCAGCTAAAATCCACAGGCTTGTCCGTAAAAAATTAAATAATCCCGATCCGTATTCCGAAGAAAAAATGTTTACCAACAATCTAATTTTAAGCGAATACGAAAATTGGAAAATGTATATCGAGAAAAGCAGTAATCCTCTTCTCTGCTCTGCAAAGCTTGCAATAGCCGGGAATGTAATAGATTACGGTGCAAAAAGCGTTAACGGGAATATTACAGATCTGATTAAAAATAATCTTGAAAAACCTCTTGCTATTGATGACAGTGAAGAATTATTTGAACAAATAAAAAAAGCAAAAAATGTTTTGTATCTCGGAGATAATTCCGGAGAAATTGTATTTGACAGGATTTTTATTGAAACAATAAAACACCCTGATGTTTTTTTTGTCGTAAGAGGCGAACCGGTAATTAATGATGTTACTTTTCAAGATGCTGTACAGACCGGAATGAACAATATCTGCAAAATCATTTCAAACGGATACGATGCTCCTTCTACGCTTTTAGAATATTGTTCCGATGAATTTTTAGAAATATTTTACAAAGCTGATCTGGTAATTTCAAAAGGTATGGGCAATTTTGAAGGGTTGTACACAAACAAAGAAAAAAATATTTACTTTTTGCTAATGGCAAAATGCAAACCTATTGCAAATATGCTGAAGGTAAATATAGGAGATTTAGTTATAACAGGAAAAAAGTATTATGAAAAAAGTTTTTAAAATTGCAGTTGCCAGCGGTAAAGGCGGTACCGGCAAAACAACTGTTTCCGTAAATCTATTTACAAAAATAACTGAAATTTATACATCAAAAACAGTATTGGTTGATTGTGATGTTGAGGAGCCTAACGATTTGATTTTTTTTCCGCAAGCTGCAATAAAAAGTACAGAAAAAGTTTTTCAAACAATTCCTGTAATAAATGAGGAAAAATGCCGTTTTTGCCGGAAATGTGTATCATATTGTGAATTCAATGCAATTGTTGTAATTCCTCCGGCAAAATTTGCCGAAATAAATGCAAATATGTGTCATTCCTGCGGAGCCTGCACCTTTGCCTGCGAGCATGGCGCAATAACCGAAGTTCAAAATATGATAGGAAATATCACAAACTACGATATTGGAATCGGCAACGGTTTAACAGAGGGAAAACTTAAAATCGGTTCAGCAATGCAAACAATGGTAATAAAGAAGATGAAACCCGGTATCAACGGCGAAAATGAAATAATAATTTTTGATGCCCCGCCGGGAACAAGCTGTCCGGTTGTAGCCACAGTTACTGATTCGGATTACATTTTACTTGTTACAGAACCTACTCCTTTTGGGTTGCATGATATGAAATTAATGATCGATTTATTGCGAAAAATAGAAAAACCTTTCGGAGTTATAATCAATAAGGCAGGTCTGGGAAATTTGGAAGTTTACGATTATCTTAAAAAAGAAAATATTGAATTGCTTGCTGAAATACCTTTTGATAAAGATTATGCAGGAAAATATGCTTCAGGAAATTTACTTAATAATGTTCCCGAAAATATTTCAAAAATTTATGTTGATCTTGTTAATAAAATAATTGCGAGGTTTAATAATGTTTGAAATTACAGTACTCAGTGGAAAAGGCGGTACAGGAAAAACTAGTTTAACAGCAGCATTAGCGTCTGTTGCCGAAAATGCGGTTTTTTGCGATAATGATGTTGACGCTGCCGATCTCCATTTAATTTTTAATCCTAAAATACAAGAAAAACATACATTTCACGGTTCGTGGACAGCACATATAGACGAAGAAAAGTGCTCCGACTGCGGATTATGTTTCAGCAATTGCCGTTTTGGAGCTATTTATCAGAATGATGAAGGGCATTACGAAATTAATGAATTCTTATGCGAAGGCTGCCGGCTTTGCGAAAGGCTGTGCCCTTTTCACGCTATAACTTCAGAAAAAAGCATCAATAATTTTTGGTATGTTTCCGATACCCGTTTTGGTAAACTTGTGCATGCTTATATGGGTCCCGGTGAAGAAAACTCAGGAAAATTGGTTACACAAGTAAGAACCAAAGCAAAAGAATTGGCTAAAGAATTAAAAGCAGATTATATTTTAAACGATGGTTCGCCGGGAATTGGATGCCCGGTAATAGCAGCGGTTACAGGCACAAATCTGGTAATTGTGGTTATTGAACCTTCAAAATCGGGACTTCACGATGCAAGCCGTCTTATTGAATTGATACGCACTTGTAGTATTCCAATCGTTGCAGTTATTAACAAGTATGATCTTAATCCCGAAGTTAGCCACGCTATAGAATTATATCTTTCGGAAAATCAAGTCCCCCTTCTCGGAAAAATACAATTCGACCCGATTATGGTTGAATCAGTAGTTGCCGGAAAAACTATTGTAGAGTATTCTCCTGAAAATGAAATTTCAGAAAACATAAAACAAATCTGGCAAAAGATAAAAGAATATAATAAGTTTGAATCTAAAAAGGTAAGTTATTTATGAAACTTACAGTACTTACAGAAAACACTGCGGGCAGCATTTTCGGCGCAGAACACGGATTATCCTATTTTATAGAATATGACGGAATGAATATTCTGTTTGATACCGGGCACAGCGACCTTTTCCTTAGAAATGCTGAAAAATTAAAAATTGATATTGCCGAAAAAGCAGATTTAATTGTATTAAGTCACGGGCATTGGGATCATGGCGACGGATTGAGATATATTTCTAATAAGACTTTATTAACTCATCCTGATGCATTTATTAAACGATTCAGAAAAAACGGAAAAACTAACATCGGTTTGGCATTAATTAAAGAAGAACTTGAAAGCAAGTTTAATCTTATTACTTACCGCGAACCGCATTTTATATCGGATAAAATTGTTTTCCTCGGAGAAATTCCCCGACTAAACAGTTTTGAATCAAAAACAACAACTTTTAAGGATGAAAAAGGTGAAGAAGATTTTGTTATTGATGATTCGGCACTTGCAGTAATAAAAAATAATCAGCTTATAATTGTATCAGGATGCGCTCATTCGGGTATTTGCAATATTTGCGAATATGCCAAAAAAGTAACAGGAATAAATAAAATTAATTCAGTTATCGGCGGTTTTCACTTAAAATTTAACAATAAGCAAACAGCTGAAACTATTGAATATCTGAAAAATGAAAACCCATCGCAAATTATTCCATCGCACTGCACCGAATTACCCGCTTTATCTGCTTTTTTTATCGAATTCGGCATAAATCACTTAAAAACAGGAAATATCATTAATTTCTAAAAGGAGACTGTTATGAGTAATAAAAAAATTATTATTATCGGCGGATCTGCTGCCGGACCCAAAGCGGCTGCCCGCGCCCGAAGAATGGACGAATTTGCGGAAATCACAGTATTCCAAAAATCAAACGAACTCTCAATGGCATCCTGCGGATATCCATATTATGTGGGCGGATTTTTTGATGACCGGAATAAATTATTATGCACACCTGCCGGAGTTGTCCGTGATCCTGTTTTTTATTGGAATGCGAAAGGAATTATGGCTAAAAACAATACAGAAGTTTTAAAAATAGTCCGCGAAAATAAAACAATTGAATATAAAAATCTGTTAACCGGCGAAACAGGAACACAGCAATATGATAAACTCATTATTGCCACAGGTGCATCCGCAAATATGCCACCGGTAAGAGGAATTGATCTTAAGGGAATTACAACTTTACAATCGATGCAGGATGCCGATTTTTTACGTAAAATCCGCGATGAAAGAACAATTAGAAAAGCCATTGTTATAGGGGGCGGACTTATTGGTATTGAAACGCTTGAAGCTTTGCACCTGGCCGGAATTGAATTAACCCTTGTTGAATTGCTGCCTCAGTTGCTTACATTTCTCGATTGGGATATGGCAAAACTTGTTGAAAATTATCTTAAAACAAAAACCAATGTAATAACAAAAAACGGCGTAGCAGAATTTATAGGAGAATATGGAAATCTGGTAGGAGTGAAACTTCAAAACGGTATTGAAATACCTTGCGAGCTTGCTGTTGTTGCTATCGGCGTTCGTCCGAATGTACGTCTGGCTAAAGAAGCCGGAATAGAAACCGGTGCAGCCGGAGGAATTAAAGTAAATGAATATATGCAGACTAACGATCCTGATATTTATGCCGTGGGTGATTGCTGCGAAATTAAAAATTTAATCACCGGGAAAAATGTGCTGGCTCCGTACGGGGATTTAGCCAATTTAGAGGGGCGTGTTGCCGGAGAAAATGCAATCTGCGGAAATGTTGCCACTTTCCCGGGAACAATTCAGACAGGCATATGCAAAATTTTCGATTATGCTGTTGGCATTACTGGGTTATCCGAAACTAAAGCAAAAGAAAACGGTTTTGATTACGAAAAAGTTATAAATGCAAGCCCCGATAAACCAGGATTTATGAACGGAAAACTTCTTATTACAAAAATACTTGCCGATAAAAAAACAGGTAAAATTTTAGGAGCTCAATGCCTCGGTCCCGGAGATGTTAGCAAACAAATTGCAATTTGGGCTGTTGCTGTAAAAGCAGGACTAACAATAGATGATATGGTAAACGCGGATCTTCCTTATGCCCCACCTTTTTCGCTGGCAATAGACCACAGTATTGCCGGAGCGCATATACTGCAAAACAAGATGAGAGGATTTTTTAACGGAATATCGGCAATGGAATTAAAAGAAAAACTTGAACGCGGAGATAAAATGTTTATACTTGATACCCGAGGACCGGATGAGTATGAACAAACCCGGCTCGGAATAGGTGAACATCTTATTCCGCTTGGAGCTTTGCGTAAACGATTAAATGAACTTCCTGAAGACAAGAATGCTGAAATAATTGCATATTGCAAAATTTCTTTACGTGGTTACGAGGCTGCTGTAATTTTAAAAGCTCAAGGATATAAAAATGTAAAACTTCTAGAAGGCGGAATTTCTGCCTGGCTTTATAATAAAGAAAAGTAAAGACTTAAATAAGTTACATATACTAAAAAAAAGCGCGGACACCCCGTGCTTTTTTTTTATATTAATTCTCTGCTGAAATATAAACTTGAACTTTTATTTAGTTTTTTTTTTCCAAGAAATAACTTTTTCGGAAAATTGCTCAACATAGAACTTTGGCGAGGATTCCCCTGCAACCGATATAGCTTTTTCACCTGCGGCAACAGCTTCTTTCCATTTTTCCTGTAATGCAAGCAATTCAGCTTTTACTTTTAAATTATCAAAAGTACCCTGAATGTTTATTGATTTTTGAATTGAAACAAGAGCAGTATCAAGATTCGATTTATTTTCGAGAAACGCAACAGCCGTGTAATAGTGCTGCATCATTGCATTATTTAAAGCATCGTTATTAAGTTTAAGCATTGCTTCATCCGTAAAAGCTTCAACCAAAATGGGAACAGCCAGATTTTCCCATTTAAGTTTAAGCTTTGCCGAGTAAATATTTATATCGTCAAAACAATATGTAAGCCATTCGCAAAATGAACTTTTCTCCGGCTTCACTTCAATATTCAAAACATTTTTTGCTGTATCTATAAAAAATGCTCCCCACTGATCCCATTCCGAATTAAAAATTACATTAAAAGACTTGGAAGATGGAATTACAAAAAAAGAATACTTCCCTGCTTTAATAATCTCTCCGTTAACCTTCACATCGTCCGAAAACTCAACTACAGTAGCATTATTCGCACCAGCCCGCCATATTTGATTATAAGGGACAAGTTTTCCCCAAATTTCGCGGTTTTTTACACCTGGCCGGTGATAGCTTACAGAAACATCAGTTAAACCAATCCTCTGTTTAACTTCGGCATACTGACTTAACATTGGCCGAGCCGGCTGGGCAAACAATCCGCAAACAAAAAGAAGAAAAAACACTGCATAATTTTTATTCAAAATCATATCTAAATCCTTTAATTAATGCGTGTACAATTTAAATAATGTAACATTATAATATCAAGAAATTGTTAAACAATATTCATAAATTTTAGAAAATCGTAAATAGAGTATTATGAAATATTTTGATGAAAACCTGATCAAATTTCTTAACGAACTTGAGAAAAACAACAACCGCGAATGGTTTGCCCTCAATAAGGATAGATACGAGAATTAGTAAAACTGCCGTTTTCAGTTTTTACCTGTGATCTGATTGATTTAGTGCGTGATGAAGACCCTGATTTTTGCCCTGATATTAAAAAAGCGATTTACAGAATTTATCGGGACATCAGATTTTCGGAAGATAAAACACCTTATAAAACACATGTATCCGCAGCAATTTCATACGGGGGAAGAATGCATTTTGAATCGCCCGGTTTTTACATCGAAATCTCTGCCGAGCATTTTACTTATTACGGCGGTATTTATATGCTCAGTAAAGAAAAATTACTGAAACTTAGAAGATTTATGATTACTTATAAAAGTGAATTCAACAGTCTTATTAACGAAGATATTTTTGTAAAAACATTCAGTAAAATTTTGGGTTCCGAAAATAAAAGATTAAGTCCCGAATTTCAGAAGGAAGCACTCGATTTTCCCCTTTTGTTTAAAAAACAGTTTTACTTTATTGCTCAATATAAATCATATATTATTTTTAAGCCTTATTTTCTGAATTTTGTATTAAAGCACTACATAATCGGAAAAAAAGTTAGCGATTTTTTATATGAAGGTATGGGAGTAAAAAAACAGAAACAAAACTATTTTAGATAATCAATATTTGTATATTATTGCATATATGCAGTATTTTCTTACATTTTATTTCTTATACAGGACTTAATAATATAGATAGATAGAGGTAATACTTAAAATAAATAAGGTTACTTTGGTTATTCGACTTTAATATTAACACAATAATATTTTTATAACTTACTTGCTTTATTTTCTATAATATTCTATCTTTATTAAGTTAATAAATGTTTTTTGCCAATTTTCACACAACTGACCAGTAAATAACGTTCTTTGATGAATTCAAATTCATTTGAGAAATAAAATAAACTTTAAGAAAGTTTTTTTAATTACCCTTTTTGAACTACAAAAAACGGGTAATCAATAAAGAAATATGGAGATTCGTCTGATATGAAGACAAAATTTTTGCCTGAAAAACAAGGATTATATAACCCCGATTTTGAACACGACAGCTGCGGCGTAGGATTTATTGCCAATATAAAAGGAATTAAATCACACGAAATCATCCGCAAGGGAATCCAAATTCTTGATAATTTGGAACACAGGGGAGCAGTAGGAAGCGATCCACTGACAGGCGATGGAGCTGGAATCCTTATTCAAATGCCTCACGAATTTTTAAAAAAAAGATGCGCCGAAATTGATATTGAACTTCCGGAATTCGGAGAATACGGCACAGGTATGGTTTTTCTGCCTCATATTATGGAAGACAGAAATAGAATTGAGAATTGGTTTGAACATATCACGCGCGAAGAAGGACAGTTATTTTTAGGCTGGCGCGATGTCCCTTTCGATAATTCGCATATCGGGAAAATTGCCCGTGCTTCGCAACCGTTATTTAAACAAGTATTTATTCAGCGCGGAAAAAATACCGACCCGAAAGATTTCGAGAAAAAACTTTTTGTTATAAGAAAGCGAGTCGGACTTGCAGTTATGAACTCGGCTTTGAGCTATAAAACTTATTTTTATATATGCAGCCTTACTACAAAAACTCTTGTTTACAAGGGACAATTAATGGCAACACAGCTCGACCGCTTTTTTCCCGATCTTACCGATGAATTAATGAAAACAGCCATTGCACTTGTGCATTCGCGTTATTCTACAAATACCTTCCCTACCTGGGCTTTAGCTCATCCTTTCCGTATGATTGCCCACAACGGAGAAATAAATACTTTGCGCGGAAACAAGAACTGGATGCACGCCCGCGAGAAACAATTCAAGGGAGATATTTTCGGAGACGACGTTCATAAAATCATTCCTGTTATTGCTCACGGAAGAAGCGATTCCGCCTCTTTCGATAATGCATTGGAAATGCTTGTTATGTCTGGAAGAGAACTTCCCCACGCAATGATGATGATGATACCCGAAGCATGGCCGGCTCACAAACAAATGAGCAAGGAAAGAAAAGAATTTTACGAATATCATTCGTGCATAATAGAACCTTGGGACGGACCCGCTTCAATTGCTTTTACAGACGGAAGATATATCGGCGCGGTTCTGGACAGAAACGGTCTGAGACCGTCGCGTTACTGTATAACAAAAGACGATTATGTTATAATGGCTTCCGAAACCGGCGTTCTGGATATTCCTGCTGAAAATATCGTTGTAAAGGACAGGCTCCGTCCAGGTAAAATATTTCTTGTTGATACCTTGGAAGGAAGAATTATTAAAGACGAAGAAATTAAAGATAAATATGCCAGTAAAAAACCTTACGGCGAATGGCTGAAACAAAATATGATAGATATTTCAGAGCTTCCTGAACCGGAAATTCAGGAACAAGATGGTAAAATTTCTCTTTTAGAAAAGCAAAAAACTTTCGGCTATACATTGGAAGATATTAAAATTCTTTTGCAGCCTATGGCAACAGACGGAAAAGAAGCTTTAGGCTCGATGGGTGCAGATACACCTATCGCTATCCTCAGCCGGAAACCGCAGCCTTTATTCAATTATTTCAAGCAATTGTTTGCTCAGGTAACAAATCCGCCAATCGACCCGATACGCGAAGAAATTGTTATGAGCGAAAGAGTTCTGCTCGGTTCCGAAGGAAATCTGCTTGATGAAACACCAGAACATTGCCGGAGATTAAGACTTCACAAACCTGTAATTACTAACAAAGAACTTGTAAAGATTAAAAATCTTGACCTTGAAGGTTTGAAATCTAAAACACTGGATATAGTTTTTAAAAGGAAACACGGAAATAAAGGATTAAAGAAAGCCGTAAAAAAACTTTTCCGCCAGGCTGATGAAGCCGTTAAAGAAGGGACCAATATTCTGATTTTGTCGGATAGAAATATAAACAGCGATTTGGTTCCTATGCCTTCGCTGCTTGCCTGCTCCGGTTTGCACCATCATCTTATTAAAACAGGAACGCGAACAAAAGTAAGCTTGGTTATTGAATCCGGCGAAGCCCGCGAAATGCACCACTTTGCAGTTTTAATCGGATACGGAGCAAATGCGGTAAATCCATATCTTGCATTCGAAACAATTAAATACGAAGTGGAAAATAGTCATTACGATGGTTTGGATTCGTACGAAAAAGCTGAAAAAAATTATATTAAATCAACAAAGGACGGTTTGTTAAAGATAATTTCAAAAATGGGAATTTCAACTATCCAGTCCTACTGCGGAGCACAGATTTTTGAGGCTGTTGGACTTAATGAAGAATTTATTGAGAAATATTTTACATCAACCCCAAGCAGACTTGGAGGGATAGGAATTGAAACAGTTGCAGAGGAGATGCTGATTAAACATTCCGATGCATTCCCGGTTCATAAAAAATATGAAAGTGAACTTGATTCCGGCGGATTTTACCAATGGAGGAAAGACGGCGAACATCATCAAATAAACCCCGCTACAATTGCACTTTTACAGCAATCGGTGCGGTCGGGTGATTTCAGCAAATTTAAGGAATATTCAGGCATAGTAAACGAACAATCTACAAATCTTGCCAGTATCCGCGGGCTGCTTGAATTCAACAGACTTAATCCAATTCCCATTGAAGAAGTTGAACCTGCCAGTGAAATTGTAAAAAGATTTGCTACCGGAGCAATGAGTTACGGATCGATTTCAAAAGAAGCTCACGAAACTCTGGCTGTTGCTATGAACAGGCTCGGCGGTTTTTCGAACACAGGCGAAGGCGGCGAAGACCCTGCTCGTTTTGTTAAAGAAAGCAACGGCGACTGGAAAAGAAGCCGCATTAAACAAATTGCACAGGGCAGATTCGGTGTTACAATTGAATATTTAAATAATGCCGACCAGCTTCAAATTAAAATGGCGCAGGGCGCTAAACCGGGTGAAGGAGGACAGCTCCCCGGACATAAAGTATCGAAGGAAATTGCTAAAACAAGATATACAACTCCCGGCGTAGGCTTAATCTCACCTCCGCCGCATCACGATATTTACTCTATTGAAGACTTATCGCAGCTGATTTTCGATTTAAAAAATTCCAATCCCGAAGCCGAAATAAGCGTAAAACTTGTTTCAGAAATAGGAGTTGGAACAGTTGCGGCTGGTGTTGCAAAAGGCAAAGCCGACCACATTTTAATAAGCGGTTACGAAGGCGGAACAGGAGCTTCGCCTCTGACTTCAATAAAGCATACAGGACTTCCGATGGAGCTTGGAATTTCGGAAGCTCAGCAAGTATTAGTATTGAATAATCTGCGCCACCGCGTAAAGCTGCAGGCAGACGGACAACTAAAAACCGGGCGCGATGTTGTAATTACTGCAATGCTTGGTGCAGATGAATTCGGATTTTCCACAACAGCGCTTATTTCGATGGGATGCATAATGCTGCGTAAATGTCATAATAACACCTGTTCTGTCGGAGTTGCCACGCAAGATCCCGAACTGCGCAAGAATTTTGCAGGTAAACCTGAACACGTAATCAACTTTTTCACTTTTATTGCCGAAGAAGTTCGCGAATATCTTGCCCAGCTTGGTTACCGCAAATTTGATGATATAATAGGAAGAGTTGATCTGCTTGATGTAAGACCGGTTGAAAATCATTGGAAAGCCAAAGGTCTCGATTTTTCTTCTGTTCTTCACAGACCCGATGTTCCGGCACGCACACCTTTAAGACATACAGAAAAGCAAGATCATCTTTTAAATAATGTTTTAGATTACAGGCTTATAGAATCGTGCCGTAAAGCATTTTCCGAAAATAAAAAAGTAAGTTTTAGCTGTAAAATAAATAATTCGAATCGTACCGCCGGTGCAATGCTTTCATCAAGGATTGCCAAAACATTCGGTCAGGCGGGTTTGCCGGAAGATACCATTCAAGTTGATTTTGATGGTTCTGCCGGTCAGAGTTTCGGCGCATTCCTTGCAAAGGGTGTTACTTTTGTTCTTGAAGGAGACGCAAACGATTATGTGGCTAAAGGATTAAGCGGCGGTAAAGTAATAGTTTATCCTCCAAGAAATGCCGCTTTTAAACCGCAGGAAAATATTATTGCAGGAAACGTGATTCTTTACGGTGCAACTTCCGGCGAGCTTTATCTTAACGGCATTGCAGGCGAAAGATTTGCAGTGCGTAACAGCGGTGCAGTTGCAGTTGTAGAAGGAATAGGCGATCACGGATGCGAATATATGACAGGCGGACGCGTTTTAGTAATAGGGAAAACCGGAAGAAATTTTGCTGCCGGAATGAGCGGCGGAATTGCCTACGTACTTGATACCGACGGCGATTTCAGCACAAAATGCAATTTAGAAATGGTTGAACTTTTCCCTGCAGAATCCGATGAAGATAAAATGCAGATACTCTCGATGCTGGAAAATCATAAGAGATATACAACCAGCCAAGCCGCATCCGAAATTCTTGATAATTTTGATAAATATATTAAAAAATTCGTTAAGATTTTCCCCGTAGATTACCGCCGCGTTCTCGAAGAGGAAAGAAATAAAATTGAAAACAATACTGAAGTCTTAATTTAAGTTACGAGGATTCCCATGGGAGAAATTAGAGGTTTTGTAAAATATAACAGACAGGAGCTGGAAAAACAAAAAGCGCCGGAAAGGACTAAACACTGGGGCGAGTTTACAGTTTTGCCTTCGGAAGAAGATATAAGAAAACAAGGTGCCAGATGCATGGATTGCGGAGTTCCGTTTTGTTCAAGCGGATGCCCCATTAACAATATTATACCCGATTGGAACGATCTTGTTTACAAAGGCAGATGGAAAGAAGCTATAACCAGGCTTCACCGGACGAATAATTTTCCTGAATTTACCGGAAGGGTTTGTCCCGCCCCTTGCGAAAATTCGTGCACGCTTGCTATAAACAGACCTGCAGTATCTATTAAAAATATTGAAGTAACAATAATAGAAAGAGCTTATAAAGAAGGCTGGATAACCCCGAAACCCCCGCTTTTCCGCACCGGGTTTAAAGTTGCTGTAATAGGTTCTGGGCCTTCGGGACTTGCTTGTGCCGACCAGATAAACAAAGAAGGGCATTTTGTTACCGTATTCGAAAAAAACGAAAAACCGGGCGGATTGCTCACATTCGGAATTCCTGAATTCAAACTGGAAAAGAAAATTGTTGAACGCCGTATCAACCTTATGAAAGAAGAAGGAATTGAATTCCGGTGCGGCGTAAATGCAGGGAAAGATATTCCTGCCGAAAATCTTATTAAGGAATTTGATGTTATAGTTCTGTGCGGCGGTTCCGAAACTCCGCGTAATCTGGAAGTACCCGGAAGAGAACTTGAAGGAGTTTATTATGCAATGGAATTTCTGACTCAGCAAAACAGAATAAACCTTGGTCTTCTTAACGAAAAAGATAACAAGATATCTGCAAAGGGTAAAAATGTTATTGTAATAGGCGGAGGAGATACAGGTTCGGACTGCATCGGCACTTCAATAAGGCAGGGAGCAAAATCTGTAAGAAATTTTGAACTTCTTCCTAAACCTCCTAAAACCCGCCAGCCCGATAACCCCTGGCCTCAGTGGGCACTTATCGAAAGAATTTCGACATCGCACGAGGAAGGCTGCGAACGTGAGTTTGCCGTCCTTACAAAAAAACTTACCGGCAGCAGCGGAAAAGTTGAAAAACTTCACGGAATACGTCTCGAATTCGGAGCGAAAGACCCTTTAACCGGCAGAAGCCCGATGAACGAAATACCGGGTTCGGAGTTTAAGCTGGAAACCGATATGGTAATTCTGGCAATGGGATTTACCGGTCCTGTTAAAACCGGACTTATTGAACAGTTAGGCGTTGAACTTGATAACCGCGGAAATGTAAAAACCGGTGCGGATTATATGACATCGCGCAGCGGTGTTTTTGCTGCCGGCGATATGCGGCGCGGACAATCGCTGGTTGTATGGGCTATAAACGAAGGAAGAAACGCAGCCGCTTCGGTAAATAATTATCTGGCGCAAAAAGAAAAACAATAATCACATTATAAAATTATTTCAGAAAAAGCCTGCCCAAAAAGCAGGCTTTTTTTGTTTTGTCTAAAGTCAATTGCCACGGCTTTCAAGCCGTGGGTTTGAGAAATCAGGGAAATTAACAAATGGAATTTGTCCCAATAAATATTAACATTTGGCCAAAGCTGTGTTTGTGCTAAGCTGTTTATTTAAAATCCTCGAGATAAATCTTGTGGCAGCTAAACTGTAAAAATTGCATTTGCTGCCTCTTTGTGCTAATTTTGAAAGGGTTTTATAGAACTTATTGGAATATTTTAATGACAAGCAGTGAAAATACAAATAAACAAAAAAACAACCCGCTGCACGGTGTTACTTTAGAAATGATGCTTACACAGCTTGTTGATTTTTACGGATGGGAAAAACTTGGCAATCATATTGATATAAATTGCTTTCAATATGAACCTTCAATAAAATCGAGCTTAAAATTTTTGCGAAAAACCCCCTGGGCACGCGAAAAAGTAGAAAGTTTTTATCTCTATTACGGCAACCCGCCTTGGAGAAAAAAATAAAACTACATTTCAACTTCAAAAAATAAGCCCTCAATTCCCCTTTCAATCTTTTTAAATGCTTTATTCGGGTTGCCAAGTAATTCTTCATTTGTAATTCTAATAAATCTTACCCCGAAGTTTTCTAAATATTTCTGGCGGGTTAAATCGTATTCCTTTTGTTCCGGCAGATTATGAACATCACCGTCAATTTCGATGGCAAGTTTAATTTCAGGACAATAAAAATCTATAATATAATTGTCAATTGAGTATTGGCGTAAGAATCGTACTTTAAATTTCTTTTTTCGTAAATGTGTCCAAACTATCTTTTCGCAAAATGTCATTGCTTTGCGTAAATGTCTGCGGTGTTCTTTTAGTGTTTTGTCATTAATATTCTCCGAACCCCTCCTTAGTCCTCCCCTTTAGCAAAGGGGAGGAAATTTCTCTCCCTTTTGTTAAAGGGAGGGTTAGGGTGGGTTAGTGCCTAACACTTTCTTTATTTCCATCCATTTCATTTTCCTTTGCCATTTTTCCGTCTCCCTGTGTAACTCGCGTTTTTAATTAACAAACTGGTTTAATGCAAATTTATAAGTCGGCAGGAGCAACTCCTGCCGGGACGGGAAACATATTCGAAAATTATTTTTATTCAATTCCATAATGATAAACATTACCAGCTTCGCTTAACGCCCACCCGCTTGTATTGTTAATAAATGAAATACTTACCAGTTTTTCATCAGCTTCAACCTTAAATTGTTCTTTCCAAGTTTCTCCTCTGTCGGTTGAATGATAAATTACTTTTTCACCCATTAACCAT
>Ga0123335_1001075_pt1 | contig 45740 bp, 38 predicted proteins | sample BiotimSIPDNA_2_FD_89707 | JGI IMG/M metagenome (GOLD analysis project Ga0123335, IMG submission 89707) | Anaerobic biogas reactor microbial communites from Washington, USA - Biogas_R2 time_0 SIP DNA | ecosystem: Engineered > Bioreactor > Anaerobic > Unclassified | place: Washington, USA...
GGGCTTATCGGCTGAGATAAAAAAAATATCTCTGACCTCAGTTCTTCACCACCAAGCTGAACTTACCTGGAAACAGCAGTCACTGATATTGAATTTGTTTAACAAATATGGCACCAAATTCACCCCTGCTTTGATGGTTAATGATGAAATCATGTTTGCTGGAAATCCACCCACGAACGAGCAATTAAGTAATAGACTGTCTACTTTAGTTAAAAAGTAATTTGGGAGAAAATCATGTATGTTCGTTAAGAATTTTTCAAGAATGATGAGTAATTGTTTTCCGATTAAATAGATTACTGACTCTTCAAATTTCTAATCATTTTGAGAGAAGACTCCAATTGCTATATTAAAAAGGAGTGAATATTATTCACTCCTTAATTATTTTGATATGGATAACCTACCTGCTCAATCGTAAAATGTTGGCCACATCCTCGGGTTTAATGTCATTGTGCTCGCCCAAGACGGTACCACGCTCGGCAAAGCGCTGGCTGACCTTGAGGGCGGCTTCGTCGGGGTCAATACCGTAAGCAGTCAGGGTGGTGGGCATGCCAAGGCCTTGGAAGAAGGCGGCGGTTTTTTCGATGGCTTCAGACATGCGGGCGCGTTTGCCATTGGCGGTGCCATTCCAGACGCGTTTGCCGTATTGCACCAGCTTGTCGCCTTTAAGGTCGCGCTTATACCACAACACATACGGAAGGACGACTGCCAGGGTCTCGGCATGTGCCAGGCCATAAAAGGCAGTCAATTCGTGACCGATGTTGTGGGTGGTCCAGTCTTGCGGGACGCCCTGGCAGATCAGCTTGTTGAGGGCATTGGTGGCAGCCCACATGTAGTTGGCACGACCTTCATAATCCGGCGGGTCCTGCATGGCTTTGGGTGCCAGTTCGACCAAAGCCAACAGGATGGCTTCGGCCTGGCGGTCCTGCACGATCGCACCCACCGGGTAGGTCATATACTGTTCCATGATATGTACAAAAGCATCCACGATGCCATTGCGCACCTGGCTTGCGGGCAGGCTGTAGGTGGTTTCAGGGTCGAGCACCGAGAATTTTGGATAAACCTTGGGATGGGAAAAAGCCATTTTTTCCTGGGTGGCACGCCTTGAAATGACCGAATTGGGGTTCATCTCGCTGCCGGTGGCTGGCAGGGTGAGGACCGTGCCAAAGGGGATGGCTTTTTTGATCTTCAGGTCGTTAATGTGGGTCAGGATATCCCAGGGGTCTTTGACTTTGTTGGCCGCAGCCAGGGATATAAATTTGGTGCCGTCGATGACCGAACCACCGCCAACTGCCAGGAGAAAATCGACCTTTTCTCCTTTTACCAGTTTGATGGCTTTTAAGAGGGTGTCATAATCGGGGTTGGCTTCGATGCCACCAAATTCAAGCACCTCGTGCTTTTTGAGGGCTTGCATGACCTGGTCATAGACGCCATTGGTCTTGATCGAGCCACCGCCAAACAACACCAGGACTTTGGCCTTTTTAGGGACATATTTGGATAGCTTGGCAATGCTGCCTTTGCCGAAAATGATGCGGGTGGGATTTCGAAAAATGAAGTTATCCATACATAGAATTCCTTTCTTTGTTATGCTTGATTATTAAGTAAAGTGACCAGTTCGTTTGCCCAGTCCTTGATCTTTTCCCAATTGCGGTTATCCTCCAGTTTATGGTTCTTGAACATTCCGTAAGCATAGCCGGTAAGTTTGCTGGGGTCCATCACGCCACCAAACAAACCCAAAGCCATGGGCTGCTTAACTTTGGCCATGGGTCTGGCAAATTTGGTTGCCGTGGCACGGCGTTCAGGCGTATCTTCTGTCATCACCAGGCAAACCAGGAAAGCGACAAAGGGGATCTCCTGGATTGATTTTTTGAACTTACGCAGGAAACGGGTTGTTTTGGGTAGCAGGTGAAAAGCCCTCACAGCCGAACCAAGAACCACCGCATCATAACCGGAAAGGCTTTTTACTCCTTCCACGGGCAGGATATCAACATCCAACCCAGCTTGTTTAAGCTCTTTACCGACGGTCTCGGCAACTTCTTTGGTTGAACCAGCCATGGTGGCATAAGCGATCAGAATTTTCTTCATATATTTTTCCTTTTTTAAATTATAACGTGTCCACCCGGCTGAAAGTCAATGATCTTTGAATTTTCGGGTCAATTTTCAAGCGGGGATTTATTCCTGGCAGGATGAAAGTGGACGTGGACATTCCTCAGGTACTCAATATTATCCAATAAGGTTTTCTCTACGAGGGAAGAGATCCGGTCACCTTCGAAAACACTGATGGTGCCATCCAGCCCGATGGTCAGGTTGATCACCAGGTACTGTCCAAACCGATGAGCTTGAATGTTATCGATCTGTTTGACCTCGCTGATGGTGCGGATAAGCGATTCCACCTGCTCCCGCAGGAGTTTTCCCGGGATGGTATCCATCAAGTCGAGGCTTGAATCGCGTAATATGACGATCCCGGTGCGCAGGATGACCAGGGCAACGATGGCACCTGCCAGTGGGTCGACCCACAGGTAGCCAAGCTGGCTGAAAAAGATGCCAAGTGCTGCAGCAGAAGCAGAAAAGATGTCATTGCGGTGGTCGTAGCCCAGTGCCTGGACTGCCGCATTGTTGGTTTTTTTGCCTACATGCCGGGTATATATCGATAAGAATATTTTCAACAGGATCGTTCCCAGGGCGATCCACAGGGTGATCTGGGTGCTGCCCTGGTAGTTGCCACTGCCGTTGATCAGGTCAAACAGGGTGTCAATCGAGTTCCAGAAGATGCCTACTGCGGTGGTGATAACGAAAGCACCGACCACCAGTGCACCAACGCTCTCCAACTGGGAGTGACCGTAGGGGTGTTCGTCATCGGCTGGTTTATGCGCCAGGCGCACGAAAATGCCGACCACAAAGGTGTAGGCTACATCGGATGTCGAGTTGATGCCATCTGCCAGCAGGGCGGGGCTGTGCCCCAGGATGCCGATGCCGGTCTTAAAGATCGCCAGGATGATATTTGCCACCAGGCCTAGAGCAACGACAAAATTGTTTTGCCGGATACGAGTCTGAGTATCGGTGCCTGTAGGGTTTGTCGGGTTTGAATTCATTTTTTCTTTGGTTATTATACTCTTCAATACTTGTGAACTAATCTGGACCCAATGCGTCAATTTGATCTGTGAGAGTCAGGGCGCCGGATGGGAAGCAGCGAATTCCTGAAAAATGTGCTCCAGTTTGAGGTAGAATCACTGCACGAAAAAATTACCGGTCGGTTGAGTATTAAACAAGTTACAAAGGCAATAACAATGGCAATGGACCCTATTCATGTTTTTCTGATCGCATTGGCGCTTATCATTTTGGCGTTTTTTGGCATATACCTCTTCGGCATCATACGGGCAAAGAAGAAGATTGGCATCTTTAACAAATTCATTGATACACAGTACCCTGAATTGAAAGCTGCTAAATTCATTACAGCCTCAGAGGTCAGCCGATCATCTGCGATCACGATCGCCCTATTGATCGATGAAACGCAACGCCGCATCCTCACTCTGCAGATCGGCAAGGATGGACAGGTGACAGACAGTGTCTACCCATTTGATAGCCTGGCAGGCTTTGAGCCGCAGAACCGGGTGATCGAACGCGGTGTGTGGCCCAGCAAGATGTTCTCTTACGAAAAGTCACTGAACCTGCGTTTTGATGAGGGCGCCGAGTATCACATGTTCCTGGAATTCATCACCAACAAGCATGCCACCGATAAAGCCCCGGCTGTTTTGGACCAGGCGATTAAGCCCTGGGAAGAGGCTCTATCCCGGATCGTGAATAAGGAGATATAGAAAAAAATGAAAACGATCCTGTGCTATGGTGACTCAAATACCTGGGGGTCCAACCCTGAAGACATGACCCGCTACGACATCCACACCCGTTGGCCAGGTGTGATGCGCGATTACCTTGGGGAGGATTACCTGGTCATCGAAGAGGGCTTGAGCGGCAGGACGACCGTCTGGGAAGACCCACTGGACGAGGGGCGCAACGGCAGGGCTTACCTTTTCCCATGCCTTGAGACCCATAAACCGATCGACCTGGTCATCCTGATGTTGGGCACCAATGATCTCAAAGCGCATTTCAACCTCTCAGCCGAAGATGTTGCCAGCGGGGTGGACATCCTGGTGAACATCATCCAATTGAGCCAGACAGGTCCTGCTGAGAGAGCACCGCGAATTTTACTTGTCGCGCCACCCGTTGTGGGCAAATTGAGCGAGCTTGCATTGAGTTTTGACAAGGCACGCAAGAAATCCAAGATGTTCGGACTGTTTTTCAATCAGGTAGCTGACTTGCATGGCTGTGATTTTTTGGATGCCAGCAAACTGATCAAATCCAGCCCCCTGGATGGCATTCATTTTGATGCCGATGCGCACCGCGTCCTGGGTAAGGCAATCGGTGAACATGTGCTCCAGATATTCGAATAGGTACACTTAAACACAGAGATCTCATCATAACGATGAGATCTCTTTTTATCATCTCTTAGTCAATGCCCACAGCCTTGCGCACCCTGGCAAGGACGGGCTTGCCGACCGCGCGTGCTTTTTCTGCGCCATCCCGCATCACCTGGTCGAGGTAGGACCGATCCGCGATCAACGTGTCATATTTTTCCCTGGCAGTCGCAAAATATGCCAGCACCAGGTCAGCCAGTTCCTGTTTTAATGCGCCATATGCCAAACCGCCCTGCAGGTATTGCTGGCGAACCTCTGCCAACCGTTCAGGGGTGGCAAAGAACTTGTAAACACCAAAAAGGTTACAGGTGTCCGGATCTTTTGGCTCGTCGGGGGTGCGGCTGTCGGTCACGATGCGCATGACCTGCTTGCGCAGCTGTTTTTCAGGGGCAAAGATCGGGATGGTGTTATCGTAGCTTTTGCTCATCTTCCGACCGTCAATCCCGGGTATGCTCTGCACATCCTCCTGGATGACGCCTTCGGGCAATTTTAGCGTCTTGCCGTATGTACGGTTGAAGGCATCGGCAATATCGCGGGTGATCTCGATATGCTGTTTCTGGTCCAGACCAACAGGCACTACATCCGAGTTGTAGAGCAAAATATCCGCTGCCATTAAGACAGGGTAGTAGAAGAGACCGGCGTTGATGCCGTCGTCGGGGTCACGGTCTGTCTCGGTGTTGCGGTCAATGGCGGCTTTGTAGGCATGTGCGCGGTTGAGCAGGCCTTTGGCGGTGAAGCACGAGAGGATCCAGGTGAGCTCGGGGATCTCGGGAATGTCGGATTGCCTGAAGAAGATCGATCTTTCAAGGTTGAGACCCAATGCCAGCCAGGAGGCTGCCACTTCGTAAACCAGCTGGTTGAGTTCCTTCGGGTCGTGCAGGCTGGTGAGGGCATGATAGTCGGCAATGAAGTACATCCCGAGGTATTTTTCGGTCAACGAAATAGCCGGCTTGTACATGCCAAAATAATTGCCAATATGCGGGTTTCCGGTTGGCTTGATGCCAGTCAATGAAATCGGTGTCATGGTCGATCCTTGAAAGTGTTATTTCCAGGTATTATAAACGATTTGGGGGGCTAAGAAACCTGCAGGGTGGTCACGATCCCATGTTATAATGAAGTATGTTTGACTGACAGTCTGCCCAAACTCACCCATTGGCAGGCTGTATTTTGTTAAATAACTGAACCAGGAGGTATCAAATTGAAACCGCTTAACCTACCAGGGCCAAATGCACGCAAGATCATTGCCCGCGATAAGAATGTTATATCCCCTTCCTATCCCAGGGGATACCCCTTTGTCATGGATCACGGCAAGGGCACCGAAGTTTGGGATGTGGACGGCAACCGTTTCCTGGATTTTGCTGCCGGCATTGCGGTCAACTCCACCGGTCACTCCCACCCGCAGGTGGTGCAGGCGATCAAAGATCAGGCTGACAGATTCATCCACATCTCGTCTGACTTTTATCATGACCCATGGGTGACGCTGGCTGAAAAGCTGGATGAGATCGCGCCATTTAAAGAAAAAGCAGCATGTTTTATGACCAACTCGGGCACCGAGAGTGTCGAGTCGGCCATAAAACTGGCACGATATCACACCAGGCGCAGCCAATTTGTCGGATTTCTTGGCGCATTTCACGGCAGGACCATCGGTTCGGTGACCTTCACCGCCAGCAAAGCAAATTACAAGGGACGTTTCTTCCCCCTGATGAATGGGGTGGTACACGCCCCATTCCCCAATCCCTATCGCCCCCTGCTGGAAAGACGGCGCGGCATGGGGTATGGAGAGACTGTTGTGCGCTACATTGAGGAAGAACTCTTCCAGCGCATCATGCCAGCCGAGGATGTGGCGGGCATCCTGATCGAACCGATCCAGGGAGAGGGCGGCTATATCGTGCCACCGGATGACTTTTTCCCGGCATTGCGCAAGTTATGCGACAAGCATGGCATCTTGTTGATTGCCGATGAAGTGCAGTGCGGCATGGGGCGCACCGGCAAATGGTGGGCGATCGAGCACTTTGGTGTGGAACCGGATATTGTGCTGTCTGCCAAAGGCATTGCTTCCGGCATGCCCCTGGGGGCGATGATCACCAGGAAGAGTGTGATGGACTGGCCCAAGGGTTCACATGGCAATACTTTTGGCGGCAACCCCATTTCATGTGTGGCGGCGTTGGCGACCATAAAACTGATCGAAGAACAATACCTGCAGAACACACGCGAGACCGGTGCCTATGCCAGGGAAGCACTGCAAGAGATCGCTGCCCGGCATCCCAGCATCGGTGAGGTCAGGGGAATGGGTTTCATGCTGGGGATCGAGTTTGTCAAGGACAAAGAAACCCGCGAACCGGATGCAAAACTGCGCGATGCGGTCGTTGACCTGGCATTTGAGCGCGGTCTTTTAACCCTGGGCTGCGGGTTAAGCACGATCCGCATCGCCCCGCCCCTCTGTACGACGAAAGCCGAGGTGGATGAGGGTCTGGCTATCTTTGCCGAAGCCATCGACCTGGCAGAAAAAGCCCACCCCACCCGCTAAGCTGAGATAGCGAGAGCCCCATTCAAAACGGGGCTCTTTTTATTCCCGGGCTGGATGAGCGACATTTTTCGGGTCTGTTTGGGTTACAATTAAATCATGTTACCGTTATTACCTGATTACCGCGTCCGCCAGCGTGATTTCCTGTTGGAGATATCGCGAGCTTTGACCGAAGAACTGGACCTGGACAAACTTTTAAGCCAGATCCTTAAGATCGCCATCGAGATGCTCAACGGGCAGGCGGGGCTGATCGCCCTGCATGAGCCGCTTTCAGGCTGGAAGATCTCTGTTTCACAGGCGATGCCGGATGCTCTGCTTAAATACCTGGAGAACTGGATCGCCCGCATCCCGGCTGAAAATGACCCGGCCAGCGAACAGATCCCGGAGATCAACCGCTTTTTGCAGGATGTCAGCATGGGTTTGTTAAGTGGGGTTGGGCTGCCGCTGATCGCGCAAAACGAGGTGATCGGGCTGATTTACATTTTCAGAAACTACCCCGGGATGTACTCGGTCAATGACCGCTCGGTATTGAGTAGTTTTGCCAACCAGGCAGCCATCGCGGTGCGCAATGCCCGACTGTATACCGAGATCCACAACGAAAAAAGCCGCATGGATGCGTTGATGGATTCGGCGGCGGATGGTATGCTGATCCTGACCCCTGACCACATCATTGAACGCACCAACCCGGCTTTTGCACGGATCTATGGCGTTGATCTCAGCCAAATCATTGGCAAAAATTATGATGAGATCTTCAAGTGGGCAAAACCACCTGTAGGGTTGACCCTGGAACAGGCAGAAGCAGGCGGCTGGCCGCTTTCAGCGGATGCCCAACTTTATGTCGAAGGTGACCTGGTTCGACCCAATGGCAACCTGCCCATTCCGATCGGCATCACCTACGCTCCGCTGCTCTCCCGTGAGGGCACCCTGATCAACATCATTGCCACCATTCGGGATATCACGCGTTTCAGGGAAGCGGATGAACTAAAAAGCACTTTTGTGTCGATTGTCAGCCATGAACTCAAAACGCCGGTAGCACTGATCAAGGGCTACGTCAGTACCTTGAGGCGGGATGACGTGCGCTGGGAAAGAAAAGTGGTCGCTGAAAGCCTGGGGGTGATCGAAGAGGAAGCCGATCACCTGACAGAACTGATCGAAAACCTGCTGGACGCCTCCCGCTTGCAAGCTGGCAGCTTTGAACTCAAGCGCTCGGATGTTAACCTGCCTTTTGTCGCCACCCGCATGGCGGAACGCTTTGTCACCCAGACCCAGAAACACCATATCAGGGTCGACTTCCCGGCGGATTTCCCGGTGGTCATGGCGGATGAATCCCATATAGAACAGGTTTTGAAGAACCTGATCGGTAATGCGATTAACTACTCATCCGAGGGCGAAATTATCATTACCGGCACTGTCAGGCCGGATGAGGTACTCGTTTGCGTGAAAGATGAAGGCCCGGGCATTGCGCCGAGTGACATGCCTTACATTTTTTCCCGCTTCTACCGCAGCCCGGAGACAGCCCGCAAGACCAAGGGTACCGGGTTGGGCTTGTACCTGTCGCGCTCGATCATTGAAGCCCATGGTGGGAAGATCTGGGCAGACCCCAGGGCTGAGCACGGTGCCAGGATCTGCTTTTCCTTGCCCCGCAATTGAACCGAACCCTGGGTGAATATGAGACATCCGCCCCGAGGTTCCCAAGTCAGCCTGTGGCAGCATTTAGCAACCACCCTTTCGACAAATGATGATGCCCTTGCCTGGGCTGCGGAAGGCGCACCCGATATGGCGCTGGTTTCAGCCGATCACCAGAGCGCTGGCAGGGGCAGGGGTGACCATACCTGGTTCACCCATCCAGGCACGGGTCTGACTTTTTCCCTGATCATTCGACCGACAAAGCATGAAGCAGAACACATGACGCGCCTGCCGGTAATGGCAGGACTGGCGCTGGTGCGGGTTTTGGACAGGGATTATGGCATAAAGAGCGACATTAAGTGGCCCAATGATGTGCTGATCAATGAAAGAAAAGTGGCTGGCATCCTGGTTGAAACAACCTGGGAAAAAGAAGCACCACTGGTGGTGGTGATCGGTATGGGGGTCAATATTTTACCTGCTGCGATCCAACCGCAGGAGAAATTGCGCTTCCCGGCGACCTGCCTGGGTTTTGAAACCGCGAAACCACTGGATGGGCAACAGCTGATGTTCAAAATAACCCGCGAAGTGTATCGCTTACGCAAAAAGCTTCACACAAACTGGTTGGTCCGCCAGGTGAACCGGTCACTGGCTTACAAAAACACGTTGGTCCAGTTGCACCCGCCAACCGGGAAGTCCAGGCAGGTGCACCTGCTTGGCATTGATGGACAGGGCCAACTGCTGGTGCGCACTGAACAACAGCTGCGCGAGGCGATCAGTGCAGGTGAACTTGAAATAACGTATAATGATGTTGCATAAGTGCGCCAGGAGGAACCATGGATAATGATGAACCTGTTCAACCGCCGAAATCTGAACCCATCTCACCCGATTGGGTCCACGAATCTATTGACGAATCTGAAACCTTGGGGGGTGATTTGCCTGAAGACCTGGTGGCGCAGGCTGATGACCTGGCGCCGGATATTGAGGGCGAAAAGGTGGAATTCGAGCCGGTCAACCTGGGGGAATTGCCTGCCGAAGTGGCCTTCGAAGAATTGGATCTCCCTGAGGTACATGACTCCCTGGTTGAAGAGATCATTGAACTTGAACCACCTGCTGAAGGCGAGGTGTTTGAACCTTTGAATGAGGGACTTTTCGAAGTTGAAGCGGTGGATGAATTGCCAACAAAATTAGAGTTAGAGATCCAGGATGAAGGTGAGCAACCGGCAGATTTTGAGGACCACACCAACCCGGTTGAGGTTAGCGAACCAGTCGAATCTGAAAGCCGGGAAGACTTGATGGTAGCTGAAGAGGTGGTGGATGAGCCGACTGACCGGGTGAAGATCTCACCAGTGGTTGGTGCTGAGGAGAAACTGGCAGAGGAAATCAAGGCTGGTGATTTGTCATGGCTTCGCTTTGATGAGCAGGATGAAGTTGATATTGACCAACCTGTTCAACAGGAAGAGCAGCAGGCATCACCGGAAAACCATGAAAAACGTTTCATGGGAATGAGCGCAGGACAAAGGTTCTTTGTCTTCCTTTTCCTGCTGATCGTCATCGTCATCCTTGGCACGTTGTTCCTGGCCTTGGCTGGGAAGATAGCTTTGCCCTTTCTGAGAGGCTTGTTTTAGTATTAAGACAAAAAGGATTGACAGGCTGGTTGTACCCGTGTAAACTACATCCAGTAATTATTTCTTAAAGGAGGCATGTATGAGACAAGTGAATATTGAAAAATTATATCCATTTCAGCAGACGTGCCTCTGTATTGCTTGTTAATCGCAGTTACATGATTTAACTTGCCACGGGCGTGCCTGCACCCCGTGGCGTTTTTATTTAATGATCAGCTAAATCTTCCCGATCGATCAAAAACAATATGGGGTTATCAAACGGCGTTTGAATTTTTGAGGATCGAAAATAATGAGTTATGAATTAAATACAACATTACATCAGCCATCAACTATTAAACCGGTGCAAGATGTAACCATGAACGGGCAGTACAGGGGTTTGGTGATGCGCAAAGATCGGGGTCGGTATGAAGTGTTATCGGGAGAAAAGATCATTGCCTGCGCTGTGTCCAACCGCATCCACAAGCAACTGATCTATCCCACAGCAGCACCGACCTCCCTGAGCCACCGCGTGCAGAAGGTGATCACCCTCGACCATGTGGACCCACTGGCAGTAGGCGACATGGTGCAATTTACCCTGGCGGGGGGTGGCAGCGGGATAATAACAGAGTTCCTGCCACGGCGTAACAAGCTGACCCGTCGCACATCCGTGCCAATGCCAACAGCCAACCCGTTTGAGCAGGTGATCGTCGCCAATGTCGACCTGGTGGCACCGGTTTTTGCAGCTGCCAACCCTCCGCCAAAATGGAACATGCTTGACCGCTACCTGGTCTCAGCTGAATCGCTGGGTTTGCATTCCCTGATCATCATCACCAAGACCGACCTGGCACCTGGGCAGGATGACCACGCTTCATCACTTGATGAGGCTGTCAAGGAGTATCGCACAATAGGTTACCCGGTGCTTCTGACCAGTACGGTCAGTGGAATGGGTTTACCTGAGATCAGGGAATTGCTGAAGGATAAAATCACTGTCTTTGTGGGCAAGTCCGGGGTGGGAAAAACATCGCTGCTCAATGCAGTGCAACCCGGACTGGGATTGAAGGTCAAGGCGGTCAGTGAAGCAACCGGTAAGGGCAGGCATACGACCACCAACCTGGAAATGTTTAGCCTGGACTTCGGAGGCGCCGTTGTGGATACTCCCGGCATGCGCGAATTTGGCTTATGGGAAACACAGGGACAAGACCTGGCACTATTCTTCCCGGAGATGAGCACTTTTGTGGGCAAATGCAAGTTCGGGCTGGATTGTCAGCATGACAAAGAACCGGGATGTGCCATACGCAAGGCAGTCTCTGACGGATCGATCAGTCAAAGGCGGTACCAGAGCTTTCTCAGCATGGGCACAGAGGACGTGCATGGCAAATAAGCTCATATGACCAAAGAAAGCGGGTTGGCCTACGCGACCAACCCGCTTAAAGTTGAACCGGACCCGGTTTCTCAAAGTTGTGGATACAGAGCAGCTGTATGCCTGGCAAAATCGGCCACGCTTTCCCGAAGAGGGAGGGGGCTTATAACCTCAATGGCATTGCCAAATGCCAGAATCCGCTCACGGGCGGTAAAGAAATCATCAAATGGAAGGCTTAACCTGCACCAGCCATGTTCATCTTTCACAGCTGCTGATAATTGTTTTCTGACCTGGTTGCCAAAATAGCGGGGTAATATCGGGAACAGTTCAGTGCTTACCTTTACATCTGCCATTAGTGGAGGCCTGGATGCGATCTCTTCGCAATATGATTTCCAGAATTTTTGCAGGTCAAATGACCTTGGCCGGGCAAACTTTTCCGGCTGCATCACTGCATGCAGGATATCTGAAACCCGGATGACCCGCGTGTGATCATTATGCATATAAACAAGGTACCACACACTGGCTTTGGCTACCAAGGCAAGGGGTTGGATGACCAGCTCAAACTCGGTACCAAAAAACGTTCGATAGTGAATGAATAAAAGTTGATCATGCCAGACCGCTTCATGGACCTGTTGTAGAAAAGGCACAGGCTCATTTCCTTTTGACCACCAGGCTGCATCGAGGTGAAAACGATTGCGGGTATGTTCTTCATCTTCCCGTCGGCTGGCAGGCAGTGCAGCGCTGAGTTTTAACAAGGCGGAGTTTAATTCACCAGCCACTCCCAGCTGGGTCAAAGGGTCCGGGATCCTTAACATGAATAATGCCCTGGTTTCGCCTGGTGTCAAACCTGTTAATGATGTCCTGAATTCTTCAAGCAGTGCAATGCCCCCGTGGGGACCTTTCTCGGCATAGACAGGCACTCCGGCAATGCCCAAGGCATCCACATCACGGTAGACTGTGCGAAGGCTAACTTCCAGTTTCTCCGCCAGGTCTTTGGCAGTCATTTTCCCGCGGCTTTGCAGGATGAACATCATCGATAAGAGACGGTCTGCACGCATTTACCTATTGTATCAAAAATAGATGACAAAGGATGGCAACTATTTATGTTAAGATCTTATCGTATCTGTTTTATGATAAGAAATCGAGGAGAACTTATGAATGACTTGGAAGTACGAATTGTCAAGCTTGATCCTTTCAAAGCGGTCTGTTTCCATGGATTTGGCCCCAGTCCTGAGTCGGTCGCATTTGATAAGGTCAAAAAATGGCTGGCTGAAAGCCACATCCTGGAAGATGAAAAACCGCATCGTTTCTTTGGCTTCAACAATCCTGATCCTGCTCCTGGCAGCCCGAATTACGGTTATGATGTTTGGATCACAACAGATGAGGCCTTCCAGGACCCTGGAGAGGGTGAGATGATATCCTTTCAAGGCGGATTGTATGCTGTGATAGGTTGCAAGGGTGTGGAGACCATCGGACCCACCTGGCAGCAGTTTGTCAAATGGCGGGAGACCAGCCCATACCAGTTTGCCCACGACCACCAGTGGCTGGAAGAACATCTCAACCTGTTTGCTCCAATGGATGAATTATCGCTTGACCTTTACATGCCGATAAAGGCATAGCCAGGCATAAAAAAGTCCCCCCATCCATGCAAATGGTGGGGGGATTTATTTAATTACATACTAGACTTCTGTTATCCTGGCAACAGCTGCTATGGTGTCATCTTTTTCCAGTTTCATCAACGAGACGCCCTTGGTGGCTCGACCCTGCACCGAGATATCCACCACTCGCAATCGCAGGACAATTCCCCCCGATGAAATGATCGTGACCTCATCTTTTTCCTGGACCACCCTGGCAGCAGAGATGTAGCCAATTTTTTTGTAGGCATCCTTTGTGACGGAGGCTATACCCAGTCCGCCGCGGCTCTTGGCTGAATATTCACTGAGCGGGGTGCGTTTGCCGTACCCTTTCTCGCTCATTACCAGCAGGTAGCCACCCTCTTCCAGGACTTCCATCCCTGCCAGGCAGTCATCACCCTTGAAACGAATACCGGTCACTCCCACGGCAGTACGACCCATGGCACGGATCTCATTTTCATCATAACGCAGGGCGTTGCCTTGTTTGGTGACAAGGATGATCTCGTTTTTCCCGGTGGTCAGGCAGACCCACCCCAACCGGTCACCTTCCTCTATCTTGATCGCTGCCAGGCCGGAGGGACGTACGCTTTCAAATTCTGACAGCGCCACGCGTTTCACCTTGCCCTGGCGGGTTGCCATGGTACAGAATTCAGCTTTGCGAAAATCCGGCACCGGCAGTACGGCTGTGATCATCTCATCGGGATCCACACTGATAATGTTGACCAGGGGTATTCCCCGACCCTGGCGGCTTTCATCCGGGATCTGGTAGACCCGTTCAGAATAGACCTTGCCCTTGTCTGAGAAGAAAAGGATCGTCCCCAGGGTGTTGCAGCGCAGGAAGAAGGCAATCTCGTCCTCTTCGCGCACCGATTGACCCAAAACGCCGCGACCGCCCCTGTTCTGGGAACGGTAGGTCTTGTCATTGACCCGCTTGATATAACCCCGTTGGGTGATGCTGACAAATACCGGCTCATCCTGCACGAGCGCTTCGTCAGATAGGTCCGTATCTGCGTCGGGAGCGATGCGTGTGCGGCGGTCATCGCCATATTTGGCAGCCATTTCATTCAGGTCAATGCGGATCAGGTCGAGGATCTTTTTGGGGTGTGCCAGCAGGTCTTCCAGGTAGGCGATGCGTTCCATGATCTCGCGGTGTTCGTCTTCGATCTTTTGTCTTTCAAGGGCTGCCAGGCGGCGCAACTGCATGTCAAGGATCGCCTGTGCCTGAAGCTCGCTGAGATTGAAGCGTGTCATCAGGTTGGTCTTGGCAACATCGGCATCAGCCGATTCACGGATGGTCTTGATGACCGCATCCAGGTTGGCGAGGGCGATCAGCAAACCATCCAGGATGTGAGCGCGTTTTTTGGCTTTGTCCAGTTCGTACTGCGACCGGCGGGCGATCACATCCTCACGGTGCTCGATGAAGAGGTGCATTGCCCGCTTGAGGGTCAACATACGCGGCTCGCCATCCACCAACGCCAAGAGCTGGACGCCAAACGTGGATTGCAGGGGGGTGTATTTGTAAAGCTGGTTAAGCACCTTTTTTGGTTGGCTGCCGCGTTTGAGCTCGATCACAATGCTCATTCCCCGGCGATCCGATTCATCGCGCAGGTCTGAGATTGCATCGATCTTGCCATCGCGGACCAGTTCTGCAATGCGTTCGATCAGGCTGGTCTTGTTGAGCTGGTAGGGAATTTCGGTGATGACAATGGCAAACCTGCCATTCTTGAATTCTTCAATATTGGCAACGCCACGCACTGTTAACTTGCCCTTGCCGGTGCTGTAAGCCTGGCGGATGCCTTCATCGCCTACAATGATGCCGCCGGTCGGGAAATCAGGGCCTTTGACGTGGTGTAACAGCTCTTCAATGCTGATGTCATCGATCTCGTCATAGCGGTCGATCAGCAGGTTTATGCCGGAGATCAATTCACGTAAATTATGGGGCGGGATGTTGGTTGCCATACCGACGGCGATGCCATACGAGCCGTTGAGCAGCAGGTTGGGCAGGCGGGAGGGCAATACAACGGGTTCTTTGAGGGACCCGTCAAAGTTATCAATAAAGTCAACGGTGTCCTTCTCCAGGTCTACCAAAAGGTCATCCGCCATGGCGGTCAGGCGGGCTTCGGTATAGCGCATGGCAGCTGGTGAGTCACCATCGACTGAGCCAAAGTTGCCCTGGCCATCCACGAGCATGTAGCGCATCGAAAAGTCCTGTGCCATGCGTGCCATGGATTCATAAACGGCTGAGTCACCATGCGGGTGATACTTGCCGAGAACCTCTCCGACAATACGGGCTGATTTCTTGAAGGCCGTATTGTAATGGATGCCCATGTCTTGCATGGCATAGAGGATGCGCCGATGGACGGGTTTGAGACCGTCACGCACATCAGGCAGCGCCCGCGCCACGATCGTGCTCATGGCGTAATCCAGGTAAGCTTCGCGCATCTGGTGGTCAATATCCACTGATTGCACAGCGCTCTTTACTTGTTCTTCTGATTTATCTTCCATAGTAGATCCTGCTATTTCGTTAAAAATAACAGCATGGATATGCTGTTATTTCGCTTGATGAATTTACAACACCTAATTATACCGCAGCCCTGTGATTTACTTTGACCATTTTAGCGCAAAAAAGATCGTAAGGATGTAAAATCAAGCTATAACCAGCGATGGATGTGGAGGAAGGATGACTGAGCCACTTACCAAAAAAGAATTGATCAGCCAGCTGCAGATTGAACATTCCGCCCTCGAGAGTTTGCTTCGGGTCATCACAGGCAGTGAAAAACTGCTGCCTGGGACCTGCGGTGCATGGTCGGTCAAGGATGTCATGGCGCACATCACCTTTTGGGAGCAGACTATGATGGGCTGGTATCGCAAGCAACTGGTCAGCCTGGAGGTGGAAGACGATCTGCCGGCTTTTGGTTGGGACGAGATTGATGCCTTGAACAGGGCGGTGTTTGAAAAGCATCGGGCGGACCAACTGCAGGCGGTGCAGGATGCCTTTGAGCAGTCATTCACAGAAGTCTCTGCCTTTATCAACTCCCTGGACGAAGATGAATTGTTTGAAAAACATCATTTTGAGTGGCTGGGAGAATATATCCTGGTGGACCTGGTGCTGAACAACACTCTGGACCACTACCGGGAACATTACCAGGCAATATCCACCTGGAAGAATCATAAGTGAGGTGAAAATGGACCAAATTGAACAGGAACGACCGATCAATCAGGAAAAAGGACTTAAAACCTGGCTGGGCAAAGAGATCTTTGGCCTGATCCTTTCAGGTCTTGCCCTGTTCCTGGCGGCTGGAACGCTCAAGTGGGTGCATGGCTGGGTCTTTATAGCGGCATTGATCCTGATCAAGATATTGGGTGACCTTTGGCTTTTGAGGACGCAAAAAGACCTGCTGATAAAGCGCACCACCCATAAAGGCAAAGCCAACAAGTCATGGGACCTGGTCCTGGCACCGCTGGTGGCGTTCAGTTCGTTGGGCATCAGCATTTTGGCAGGACTGGATGAACGCTTTGGCTGGTCTTCTTTCGAAAGGCCCTGGGTGTTGTGGGTCGGTCTCGGGTTGCTGGTGCTCGGCAGCCTGTTCATTTTTTGGGCGATGGCGTCCAACAGCTTTTTTGATGGCACGGTCAACATACAGGCAGGGCACAAGGTTGCCACGAAGGGTCCTTATCGCTTTGTACGCCATCCCGGCTATCTGGGGATCTTCTTTATGTGCTTAAGCATCCCACTGATCCTTGATTCAATGTTGGCATATATTGCCACGGCACTTTTCCTGGTGGCCCTGGTGATCCGTACCTGGCTGGAAGACCGCACTTTGCAGAAGGAACTACCCGGTTATGCAGATTATGCCAGGAAGACACGCTTCCGCATGTTCCCTGAAATCTGGTGAGGAGGGAATAATGGATAGGGAAAAATTATCTGCTTATCTTAAGAAGAAAGGCCACTCAAAAGCTGCCATCGAGAGAACAATTTGGGCGGTGGATGAGTTCGAGAAATTCCTGGCGCTCGACGGGAGATCTCTGGAGAGTGGCATTGAGAGCAGTGACCTGCAAGGGTTTCTCAAGGTCTCTAAAAAGCAGCCCAAGAATCTGCTATATGGACTGACAGGCTTTTTTGACTATATTGGCAGGGAGGACCTGAAGCAGGTTGCCGGCGTGATGCGCAGTGAAATGCTGGATAAAGATCGTAAGCCCTTGCTCTTACGGGAACTAATGGGCGTCGACCCCGGTTTACTTGGCAAATTGGCTGAAAAAGGGATCCGTAATGCCAACCAACTGCTGGCGGTCAGTCATGACCATGCATCGCGCGAGGAACTTGCCAATAGCCTGGGAGTGGGTTATCAGGAATTACTTGACCTGGTCAAAATGGCGGACTTGTCTCGCCTGTTTTCGGTGAAGACAACCCGTACCAGGCTGTATCTTGATTCGAGCTTTGATACCCTGGATAAATTGGCAGCGCAGAGCCCTGAAGGCCTGGTGGATGCTCTGAAGAAATTCGTGGCAGAGACTAATTTCCCGGGAATCGCCACCTTGCCCAAAGAAGCACTATGCACCATTGAAACTGCGAAGAAATTGGAAAGAAAAGTAGAATACCTGGAAGAGGAATAGCTTGGAGGATGAATGGATAAGATGATCGCTATTTGTGGCCTGGACTGCAGTCAATGTGAGGCGTATATCGCAACGCAGGCGAATGATGAAGCGGGAAAGATGAAGGTGCTGGAGAAATGGCGAGTTGAATATAACTCACCGGAAATGGAGATCAGTGCAGTGACCTGCGATGCTTGCCATGCGACTGTCCGCCTGGGTGGGTATTGCCAGTTTTGTGGCATAAGGAAATGTGCCCTTGAGCGTGGTTTACAGACCTGCGCTGATTGTCAAGATTATGCCTGTGAAGAACTGCAAAAGTTTTTTGTCATGGTTCCCCAGGCCAAAGCCAACCTCGAAGCCTTGCGTGGATGAGGTAAGTTTGCTATAATGCAAAGCACTTTGGGCGCGTAGATTCGAAGACCCTGAATAGGGTCGAAGATCCTGAAGAACGTTGGTTAGAGCGCCAAAGATGTAAAGAAGTTTGGGCGCGTAGACTTCGTAGATCCCGATTGGGATAGGAAGTTAGGTGCCAAAGAAATGGTATTATGGGCGCGTAGCTCAGTTGGTTAGAGCGCACGGTTCACATCCGTGAGGTCCGTAGGTTCGAGCCCTATCGCGCCCACTTTTTATTTAATAACCCAGAAATAACTGGTGCTCTTTCAGAGTGCTGCGCAAAGATCCGTAGGTTCGAGCCCTATCGCGCCCACAAAGATCGTCATCGCGATTGCGAAGCATCCTGTAAGGAGCGAAGCGTGGCGATCTGATTTTTTAAAACCATATCTCGCAGCGAGTGTGAGGAAAAAGAAAGATTTTTATTTTTTAAGGGACACGCGGTTGCGTGTCCTTACTCGTCTTTCGCAATACTTAACGTCTTTCGCAACAAAATTCGTCTTTCGCAAGAAATTAGCGTCTTTCGCAACATTCGCAAGCCTTTTGCATGTGTAGGTGGGCTTGCGAAAGTGGATATGGGCTGGTCAGGAGACCATCCCCATCAAGGGCTTTCGCAACAGTTTTTTTAGATTTAGGTAGGATAGAGTGGTAGGTCAGGAGTTAGTGGATCACTGACCCACCTTTCTTCTACTTACCATTTCTTTGATACAATAAATAGGAATAACCTAGTGTTGGGTTTTCTTTGAGGAGGAATATGAATAAAATAGTCTTTTTTATTTTCCTAACTTTATTATTAGTTTCTTGTTCGCTAAAAACACCCATTCAACCAAATGCTACAATTGAACCAACCTTATCTGATTTATTCAAAACACAAGCTCTTAAATTCATTGAGGAAGCCTCAAAGCTTTCTGCATTGACCAAAAGTGGTGTTAACTATCTTGATTATAAAGATCAGTTAGTTAATGTCCATAGTAAATTTGATACCCTTGATACTCTATGGACTTCAAATTTTCTACAGGAAAATAGAGCAAGTATAAATAAAGCCATTGAGGGGTGGGATTTAGCACAATCGCTTTGGGAATTGAAGCTAAACGAAAGTAAAGAACCAAATGAAGTTTTTAGCAAGGAATTATTTAATCTATATAAAGATTATTCTGGTGACCTACTTGTATCTGAAAAGTATACAAATTACACTTTAATAAAAGATCCCAATACAGGTGATAATCGGTTTGCCCTACAACTACCTTTTGATGAAAACATCATCGTTCTTTTTTCAATTGCAGAAAGCCATTTCGATGATGCAAAAACACCCCTTTTACAAGCAATTCAGTAAGAGTGTTAACTTATAGCTTTTGATTCGGAGAATAATATGTGGGTCAAACGATGGTATTGGCTAATTACTTGGGGCTCTATAGGAACTTTCCTTGGTGGATGGCTGACTTTGGGAAGCCTAGGGTTGTTGGATGATTCACCGCCTGACAATTTTACATCTTTTTGTGGCGGGATTATGTTGTTGGGGGGTATAGGATTCTTAATTGCAGGAATTGCTGAGGCTAAGAAAATTAAAAAAAGTGGTAGAAGACTCTTTACAACACCGGCTGAGGAATTTATTGTTACCTATATTGAGGATAAGCAGAAAGAAAAATTAGAAAAGAAAAATCAAGAAGATCTAGCGAAACAAAGAATAATTGAAATTGAAAGAAAGCGAATAGAAGACCTGGAAATTAAACAGCAAGCAGAAAAGCGTCGAATAAAAGAACTGGAACAAAAAAAGAAAGATGAATTAAATAATAAACAATTTGACGATTCTTATAAAGAAACATTATCACGACTCCATCGAGCTTTTGAAGAAAGAAAAATAAGAGATAACAAATTTGAAGAGAATATGAAGAAATGTCCTTACTGCGCTGAACTGATCCAAGAGGAAGCTATAGTATGTAGATTTTGTGGTCGAGATATACTAGAAGACAATAGCAAACTTGCTTATCAACCCAAAATAAAATTTGGTACAGATGAATTGTCTATTGATGATTTTGAGATTCTTTTTAGTCGTGCTGTAGATTCTCATAAAGAATATTCAAAAGAAGTAGCAGACATATTCTTGTCAGTAAATACATATGTTCTCAATGATTATTTCAGTCCAATTCTGTTAGATGCAATCAACTGTAATCTTCTTGAAAATTCACCTACAGACATTGAATATCTTATGAAACAATGTACTTTAATGACATTTAAGTGGATCATGGTTATGTATTCTATAGGGGCAGAATTAGGTATTGAAAATTTTGCTGATGAGGACGGGGGATTTTACGCCCAAATTTGCTCTGATCCTTATGAGAAGTACATGTTCAGTTTTTTGGATAAATTAATTAATAAGGGTCATTATAAATTTGATAAAGCTATTGAGAAATTCAAAGAATTTAGAAGTCATATCGATAAAACATCGATTGATCTATTAAATAGAGGTTGGATTGAGAATACATCAATTCACCAGAGATCTGTTACTGAAAGAACAACTGCATTTACTTTGGAATTGAAAAGAATTAATATTGAGGAGATGAAAAAAAATTTTAAATCTTTACCGAAGAATCAATAGAAACCGAAACACTCATCGATCAGCAGAAATCTACTTTAGGAAGAGATATGAAGAAATGTCCATTCTGCGCAGCACTGATCTAGGATGAAGCTATAATATGTAGATTTTGTGGTCGAGATATTGAAAAAGACAAAAGCAAACTTGTGAATCCGAATTCAGGAATAAGTATGAGATTCCCCTAAAATTAAAAACGAAGTGGGCAAATGGAAAATGAAGTAAATGAAATAACTATTAACAACTGCAATAATGTATCTGCAGCAAAAATAAAGGTTCATAGAAATTGCTTAAATATTAAATTTGCGCCAAACGGGACAGGTAAATCAACTATCGCAAAAGCCACTTATTTTGCTGGAAACGAGAAAAGTTTATCTGAACTACATTCATACGGTAGTAAAGAGAACCCATCATTTTCATCAGATAAGCCATTAGGAAAAGTACTAATTTTTGACGAAGATTTTGTGAATACCTTTGTCTTTATAGAAAACGAGGTCATTGGAAAATCATTTGAAATATTTATCAAAACACCTTCATATGATGAACGCCTGCAAATAGTCAACAATAGACTAAGAGATTTGAAGATTGATATTGGAAAAGATGATGAATTGGTTTCTCTACTATCTACTTTTACTGATCTCACCACAAAAATTCAATTCAACAATGATCGCACAATTAAGAACAACCCTTTCTTTAAGAGCTTAATCAGTAAACAGCATCTACGTAAAATTCCACAGAATCTTCAGAAATTTAAACCATTTTTTGAGACAACATATACAGTCGAATGGGTTGATTGGAAAAATAAGGGATTTGAATTTGATGAATCAGGGAAATGTCCATTTTGTACAGAGAAGTTTGTACCAGACTATCAAAAAGAAAAAGAAACATTCACTTCGACATATTCAAAAGCTAGCGTAAAAAACCTAAAGGATTTCTTAGATTATTTTAAAACACTTGAAGAATACCTAACAGTAGATAAAAACCAATTGCTCAACGACTGCATTACTTCTATCACGGATGAACACCAGATCAGGATAATTATTACGCAATTTATGCTTGATATTGAGTACTTAAAAAGTCAACTGAGTGAAATAGTTAATTTTGATTCATATCGAATCGAAAGCGAAGAGATATCGAAGTTAGGCAATAAGCTCATCGAAATGAAGATAAATCCTAAAGTTCTAAATATGATTTGCAGTAAGAAAACTTTGGATATTATAGGGAGAGTTAATGCCAAAATTGATTCACTACTAAAAGAAGCTAATGAAGTGAAAAAAGAAATAGGTGCATTAAAAGGAGTAATTCAGGCTTTAGCAAACAGTGCAAAAAAAGATATTAATGGATTCCTAGAATCTGCTGGAATTAATTATGAACTTGTTATCGAAGTTATATCTGAAAATGATTCAAGAACAATACTGAAATACAAAGATCGCCAAAGAAATAATTTTGAAGTTGAGAAGATCAAAAAACACTTAAGCTGGGGAGAGAGAAATGCTTTTGCTCTCGTCTTATTTATGCATTATTCAATAAGCCAAAATCCAAATTTGATAATTTTAGATGACCCTATCTCCTCATTTGATAGCGACAAGAAATATGCAATTATTAATCGGCTCTTTAAAAAACATGGGACTGGTCGATCTTTTTACAGACAAACAGTTTTAATGATGACACATGATTTAGAACCAGTCATTGATTTCGTTGTTAACAATCAGCCAACTGGCGCATCTGTTTGTGCTTATCATCTACAAAACAAAGACGGAATCGTTACTGAAAACGTAATTACACATGATGATGTTATGTCTCAGATACATTTATTAGCTAGCACAGTTACTGACGAAAAAATTAATAAAATCCTTCGAATAATTGCATTAAGAAAATACATCGAACTTACAGAGCCTGGCGAGGACAAAAGCCATGCATATAATATTTGTTCCTGTGTTCTCCATTCTAAGAAAACACCCGATAAAAAAGTAAACCAAGAGTGTATTCCGATGAAAGATGAAGAAATAGCGTTAGGAACCGGTTATATTAAAAAGTGGATTCCTGATTTCTCTTATGAATCAATGATTAAGAACTCTATGACGATTGAATGCCTTGTAAAATCATATACAAGTGAAACCAGTAATTACTTTAGATTACAAATTTTCCGAATAATACTTAATCTTGATGATAACAGAGCAAAGATTATGGATGATAATCTCTTAAATCATATTGACCAAACCTATCATGTCGAAAATGATTATGTTTATAACCTCGACTTTAGAAAGTTTGAAATGGTACCTGAATTTATAATTAAGAAATGTGACGAATTTGTTGCGAATCATTACGAGTAAAGACAACTCTATAAACGAATTGATTGTAGACAGTAGGGTGCGGTCAAGTGAGGACCGCACCATCTATTTGTGGCGGGTTTGTTATTGGAACTGCGTTGTTGGTGCGGTCTGCGACCGACACTCTACTTATAGTTGGGTTGCACCCTGAAATGGCAGGAGTAAGGATCAACTCTATCCACGTTCGCAAAAAACCTATACCCCCAAAAACGCATGCGATCTTTGCGTTCTTTGCGAACTTGATCCTGGATCCAGTCTCGCAGCCTGTCCATATATGTTGCGAAGACTGCGAAACTGCGAAACTGGTTAACATTTCCCTTGATTGCCCTCATCCTCTCATTGGGCTGCCTTGCCTATACCCCCTAAAACGCTTGCGATCTTTGCGATCTTTGCTAAGTTTGCGATGTTTGCGAAAGACATTCATGGGCACGCGCAGCGTGCCCCTACCTGTGGGATGCAGAACCCCTATAACCTACACCCCAGCTCTCCGCTTGAACTCCTGCATATCCACCACCCTGTTCTCCAACCGGGCTTCCTCGGCGGCAAAGGCCATCAGGTGACTCTCCAGGGCATGGCGTGCATCGGTCAACGCATCCGCATTCCCCCGCCTGGTCTGTACGTACTGGCGCATCAGGCCAAAATCCCCGCCGCCATGCCCGGCATTGCCCTCAAACTCAACCGGGAATTCAATGTGCTCCACCAGGAACCCGCGGTGGTCCATGATATCCAGCCAACTCTCGCTGAAGGTAAATTTGCCAAGCAGGGTGGACTGTGACCCATCAATGCGGATGGTGCGGCCCTCTTCATACGAATGACCGTGCATGGTCAAGGTGGCTGAGATGCCGCTCTCAAAGGTCATTGCCACCACCTGGTGATCAACCACATCATTGTCGCAATGATACACACAGCGCCCGTAGGGACCGTTGCGCAGCGCCTCTACAACAGCTTCATCCGACTTCGGGTTGTCGGTGATGATCGAACGCGGCCAACCCGAATACTCGGTCAGGCTGCGCAGCGCGGGGATCACTTTGCCCAGGGTATATAAAAGATCTGGGTGGTTGAGCGCCAGTTTGCCAATATTGCGGTAGAGCTTGCTGTGGCTGTGGCTGAGGGCCCGCTTGAAGGGCAAAAGGTCCAGGTAGATCGCCGGCGCATAGAAGGGGCACTTGCCAGCCACCGGGCAGCCATCCGTGCAGCGCAAAGGGGCACCTTCCGGGGCGTTCTCCGGGCGGTAGTGGCGCAGGTTGCCGGTGGAAGACAGTTTGGTAACCGGTTCACCCAGCAGCCAGTAGAGCATGTCCAGGTCGTGGCAGCATTTCGCCAGGATCATGGGGGCTGACTCCTCCAGGTTGCGCCAGTTGCCGCGCACATAGGAATGTGCCATATGCCAGGAGGAGACGTTTTCGCGGTGCGAAATGGTGATGACCTGTCCCAGTTCCCCGCTGTGGACGATCTCGTAGACCTTGTTCCAGTAATCAGTGTAGCGCATGACATGGCAGATCTGAAATTGCCTGCCCAGGCGCTCTGCAGTTTTGACCAGGGTGACCGTATCCGCCAGGTTGTTGCAGATGGGCTTTTCGAGCAGCATGTCATAGCCGGCTTGCAATGCGGCCAAACCCGAGGCGAAATGCATCTGGTCCTGGGTACAGTTGAAGACCACATCAGCGATTTTGCCAGCCTGCAAGGCATCTTCCCAGGTCTCAAAACAGCGCTCAGGGGGGATTTTGTGAGCCTGGGCAAACCGTTCACGGCGCACGGTGAGCGGCTCGGCGACCGCCACGAACTGCAGTTCATCAGGATGCTGCAAGGCATACGGGCCGTATGAATCAGCCCCGCGGGCGCCAGCACCAAACAAAAGGACCTTGATCGGTTCAGTCATGGGATTCTCCTGTTAATCAGCTTACTTTGTGTCTCTCTTGACAATCCATATTGTAATGCAATAAGCCCGCGGCAGACCATTTCGACTGACAGAAGCGATCACGCGTGCTAAAATTATCGTAGTGGCCAAAATGGAAGAATCTGGAAATCTGAAAATCATCTGCATTGGGGCGGTCAACATTGACCTGATCGCAATGGGTCTGGCAAGTATCCCCAAAGCCGGCGGGCAGGAGGTGGGCGAGCACCTGGAATTGCGGGCAGGCGGCAAAGCCTGCAATATGGCACGCATGTGCGGCAAGCTGGTTGGCGCCGGAAATGTTGCCATGCTGGCGAAGACCGTAAAGGATGCCAGCGGCTTATGGCAGGTGCCGGTTGAAAGCCTGCGGGAATATGGTGTGCTCACCGGTGGCATCATCCTGGCAGAGCCTGCAAAGGGCGAACTGCCGACAATGGCCCTGGTGCTGCAGGTCAAGCAGGATGCCAACCGCGTACTGTACTTCATGGGCAGGAATGAGACCCTGAGCATGGAAGACATCGATCGCTCAACGCCAATGTTCGAAAGGCTGGCAGAACAAAACGGATTGCTGGTAATGAGCGGCGAGATGCCTGTCGACACGATGGTGCATGCGCTCGAGTTGGCAGCCGGGCTGGGGATCAGAGCTTTAGTCGACCCCGGGGGGTGCCATGACATGGGCAACTACTGGCGTGTACTGGAACAATCGGTCTTCTTTCTGAAGCCCAACGCGGCGGAAGTTGAGGAGATATGCGGCGTGCGGATCTTTGACCTGGCGACTGCCGGGAAGGCAGCATCGAGGTTAATGCAGGGTGGCGTTCAAAACCTGTTGATCACGCACGGTGGGCAGGGGGCTTACTTGTTCACTGATGGTGAAGCAGAACATATCCAGGCAGAAGGATTGACAGCGGGGCAATTGGTGGACACGACCGGCAGCGGGGACCAGGTGATCGCCGTGGTGGCAGCGGGCTTGCTGCGCGGCTTAAGCATTGTGGAGGCTGTGCGGTTGGGGGTACGGGCGGGCACCCGTCAGTGCACGCGCCTGGGGGCGATACCTCTGTCCTGGCAAGATCTATGAGAGAGACCCTCCATAAATTTTCATACAAAAATAGGCTGCCTGAATAGCAGCCTATTTATTACTCATTTTGGATCTACAGCGCTGCTCTGACGATCGCTGTGAAGGCGTCCACCTTCAAACTCGCTCCACCCACCAGTCCGCCGTCAATATCCGACTGGCCAAACAACTCCGCTGCGTTTGCTGCCGTGACCGAGCCGCCATAGAGGATGCGCATGCCATTGCCCACCGTCTCACCGAACATCTCGCGCAAAATCGGGTGGATCACGTCACGGTGCACTTCGTTTGCACCCTCAGGTGTGGCTGCCAGGCCGGTACCGATCGCCCAAACGGGTTCATAAGCGATCACCAGCGCTGCACCCTGTTCGGGTGTAAGTTCCTTCAAGCCTTCGCGTACCTGCCTTGAAACCACCTCTCCGGTCAATCCGGCCTGGTTCTCACTAAGCGTCTCCCCGACACACACGATCGGCGCCAGGCCTACGGCCAGGGCTGCTTTAACCTTCTGGTTGACACCCTCATCTGTCTCACCAAACAGCGTGCGCCGTTCAGAGTGCCCGATGATCACGAAATCGCAGACATCTCTTACCATCATGGGTGAAACTTCACCGGTAAATGCCCCGGCATCCTTCCAGTAAAGGTTCTGTGCCCCCACCCGGATCAGGCTACCCTCACTTTGGCGTTTTGCCACCGCCAGGGAGATGAAAGATGGGCATACCACCACATCCACATCAGCGATCTGCCCGATGTCCAATACCAGCGCATCAATGAGTTTTTTTGTATCACTGATCGTATTGTTCATTTTCCAGTTCCCTGCAACCATTGGTTTTCTCATAAAAATTCTCCTTAAGTATGAATTTTCCCCAATTTTACCCGAAATAAAACACTCCTACCGGTTGATGACTATCATCGCATGATAAATGGCAGGTATACCTGCAGGCACAACTCATCCGCCCCAATGTCAAAATTAGCAAATGTCGGTCGCGGATCTCCCTCAAAATCGAAGAGGACATTAACATAACCGCCGGCATCCATGGCAGCGGACCCGGCGCTGATGTGGAAGTCCGAGTTCGTCGGGTCGACAAATTTTGGGTCTCCTGTAACCGCCCCTCCACCTGTAAAGGGATCGGAGGTATTTGCATAAAATAGGTTGTATCCTAATGAGAGATTTGTGATGCCACAATTTACACTTGTCACATTGTTTGCAAAAATATTATTGAGCACTACAAATATTGGATCACCGAAATCACAGGCGAGCGCACTTGCATGACCCACAAAGGTATTGTAGAAAATTGAGCCATAGGAGGTATTTTCATAGTAGAAACTCAAACCGATCGCTGGTGTGGATGACCCGGGTTGCCTGCTGTTCGAGATCATGTTGTTGACGAAGAGAAAATATCCTGTACCCAGGTTGGCATGCACGGTCTGGTAACCGAAATTCAGGTCAAAAACATTTTCACGAATATTTACTGAGCCGAGATCAATATTAATCGCTCCACCATTAGGTGCTGTATTACCTGTGAATTTAGTTTTACTGACTTCAAGTGCACTTCCAGAGCTTATGGCAATTGCTCCACCGACATTAACTGCCTGGTTATCCTCAAATATGCTGTTGCTGAGTGTCATTCCGCCATTATTTGCCAGGAAAATACCTCCACCCATGCTGCCTGAGATGTTGTCGCGAAATTTGATCCTGGTGATGGTGAGCGACGAAGCACTGCTGTAAATGCCACCGCCATAAGGATCCGCAAAACCATTGGTAAGGGTCAGCCCACTCAACTTTGACCCGGCACCTCCAGCAATCACCTTGATGCAGCGTCTTGCATCCTGCCCATCAATGACCGATATGTAAAGATCCGGGTCAATGATCAAAGCCCCGGCTTGACCATTCCAACCGCCATACAGCTGGATGCTTTTATCCACCAGGATCACCTCGGTTGCCGGGTTGGCTTTTTGGTAAGTGCCGCTGGCAAGGTAGATAATATCACCACCATTGAGATTATCAAGGGCTGTCTGCAAAGGACAAGGCGTAGCCATGGAACATGCACTGCCTGACCCTCCGGGCGAGACGAAGAAACTGGTCTGTTCCCGAGGTTGCTGGCCATTTCGATTTGGTTTAGTGGAAATTGATGCCAAGCATGTCAAACTGAACAGAATGATCAGCCAGTTGCGGCTCTTTTGCGTTTTCATATGAACCTCCTGGTTTAAAACCTCTTGGGGGCTGCGATGAAGAATGCATGAATTTACACCTTCCAGTATGACATATTTACTGGCTGATTTCAAGCCTGAAATGAATTCTCCTGCAAAAAAAACTCCTCCCGGGAAGCGGAAGGAGTTTTATATGAAATATGCTTTTAGTTTAGCGCACGATGCCTGGCGCGATCCACAACGCCCTGTTGTCCGTTGAGGTACTGTTGTTCATGACAAACAGGATGAACTTTACATTTTGCCCAGCCAGTGGGCTCAGGTCAACCGTCACACTCCTGAAATTACCTTCATAAATTTCATGCCAACTGCCCAATTCATGGACCACCCCATCACCAATCTGATAGAGCAGCTTGAATGTAACATCACATGCCGGGCTGTTATATTCACAGTTGACGGTCGCCTTGAATTCATCCCCTGCCTTGACAAGTATGGCTGGGAATTTACCGGAGATCTTGCCATCGCTTGCGGAATTTGGCCTTGTTACCAGGCTTAATTCGTTTTCTGTGCCGCCATCCTCACGGATTGCGTTTGCTTTTATGACCACATAACCATTTGTTATACTGGTTTCATTTCCAGGGCATGGTATCGGTCCCAGGTGTGAATTCCATAAGGCATCGCATGCCTTGGCGGCGAAATCATAGAACATGCTGCTGGGCACAACTTTGATCTTGACCCACAGGCTGACCTTGGCATCCTTGCCCACACCAAAACGGGCATCATACTGGTTGCGCAGCATCCAATAGCCGGTGTAATCCCCCGGTGTGCTCGGCGCTTTCATATTAACAGACAGGTCAACCGTCTGTCCGGGAACCACATTGGCGGTCAGGGGGATGACCGTTTGTGCGCTCATCGAATTGCCGCTCACAAACACCAGGTCATATTCAGTCGTCCAGGTGCAGGTGCCGACATTTTGTACCCGCCAGGTTTTGGTAAATGGCTCTCCGGCAACAAGGGTTGTCCAATCAGGAATGGATACGTCCTTGACGAACTTGGCTATGTTGCAGGGTACCGGGATGGGAGTCGCGGTGGGGGTTGGCGTAATGGGCGTACTGGTTGGTGTTACGATGCCCGTATTACGCCAGATGCTGGGCATGATCCACAAGCCCTTGTTGTTGGTTGCCGTGTTGTTCTTGACCATCAGGATGAACTTGACATCCTTACCAGCTAACGCGCTCAGGTCAACCACCACGTCACGGAATTTACCATCATAGATCTCATGCCAGCTGCCCAACTCAACCTGGTCAGCACTCCCGATCTGGTATCTGAGCACAAATGTGATGTCACAGCCGACGCTGTCATACTCACAGTTGATTGCTGCACGGAACTGGTCGCCATTTTTTACCGCAAAAGCGGGATAGCCACCAATGATCCAGCCATTATTTGCATTGTTCGGCCGTGTCACCAGGCTGAGGTCATTTTCAACCCCGCCATCTTCACGTTTTGCATTGGTTTTCTTGACCACGTAGCCGTTGGTAATGCTAGTCTCATTTCCGGGGCAAGCCAGTGAGCCATTGGGTGTTGACCAGGCAGCATCACATGCTTTTTGGGCAAAATCATATACCAGCCCGGTGGTTGCTTTGACCTTGACCTTCACCCAGATGCTGGTCATGCCATCGCTGCCGACCCCAAACAGGGCATCGTTTTGATCGCGCAACATCCAGTACCCGGTGTATGTGCCAGGGGTGTCGGAAGCTTTCAAGTTGACAGACAGGTCGATCGTCTGCCCGGGTGCCACACTGGCAGGCAAAGCCAGCACGGATGGCCCGTTCATGGCGCTGCCGCTGTAAAAAACGAGATCGTATGCTGTCGTCCAGGTGCATGAACCCACATTCTTGATACGCCATGTCTTTACAAACGATTGCCCTGGATTGACTTCTGTGCCATCCGGGATGGTCATATCTGTGACAAAGCTGCCGATGTTGCAGGGGATCGGTTTGGGGGTTGGGGTTTGTGTGGGCGGGTTGGGGGTTGCGGTCACTACCTGCACGTATGGAGTTTGTGTAGGTGGAATGGGTGTGGCAGTGACCACCTGGATAATGGGTGTCTGGGTGGGCAATTCTTCAGTGACCGCAGTCTCCTGTGATACCTCGGTCAACTGCGCCGCCATGGTGCCCACTGCCTGTTGTGTCGACTGCCATTGCAAGGTTTGCAAAGCTTTCTCGACCAGTTCATCCGGGTTCGCTACCTGTTCGGTTGGAATATTACATGCACTGACCAATAGAACAATGGCCAGGCCAATTACAGTCAAAATTCCTGTCTTCTTCAACACTGGTTTTAACATTTCTTACTCCTTTACTGCACTTGATACTCAATACCAGTATGACGATAAGAAACTTGTTTTTGTTCCCTGGGGAACTACCAGTAAGTATTGTTATTATTTATAACTTAGATTATAGATAAAAACACTGCCCGATTCAAGCAGAATCGGGCAGTGTAAAGTGTTAATAAGAAAGGTTATTTATCGTTCAGGACTTTCAAACCGGGCAATTCGATCCCTTCGAGCATCTCGAGGGAAGCACCGCCGCCAGTCGAGATATGGGTGATCTTGTCATCCAGGCCTGATTGATTGATCGCTGCCACCGAGTCACCCCCGCCAATGATACTGACAGCGTCGCTATTCGCCACAGCTTTGGCTACCTCAAAGGTACCTACGGCAAACCGGGGAAACTCAAAAACACCCATTGGACCGTTCCAGACGACGGTACCAGCCTTCTTGACCACTTTGCTGAAGGCTTTGACTGTCTTTGGGCCGATATCCAGCACCCGCCAACCCGCCGGGATATCTGCGAGGTCCTGGGTTTTCATTTCTGCTTCGGCGTCGAAAGCGTTTGCCATCACCACATCCACAGGCAGGAGCAATTTCTCAGATCCTTTTGCGAGCAATGACTTAGCGGTTTCAAGGGCTTCGGCTTCTACCAGTGAATCAGCCATTGCGTATCCCTGGGCTGCAAGGAAGGTGTTAGCCATGCCACCGCCAATAAGGATATTATCGGCTTTGGTTAAGAGATTTTCAATCACACCGATCTTGTCACTGATCTTTGCCCCACCCAGGATCGCCACAAAGGGGCGCTTTGGTTCGGCAATGGCATTGCCTAGATACTGGATCTCTTTTTCCATCAGGAAACCAGCGGCCGCAGGCAGGAAATCCGCCACCCCGGCGGTTGAGGCATGAGCACGGTGTGCGGAGCCAAAAGCATCATTGACGTAGAGGTCCGCCAGGGAGGCCAACTGGCGTGACATTTCGGGGTCATTCTTGCCTTCACCCTTGTGGAAACGGGTATTCTCCAGCACCAGGATCTCGCCAGCCTTTAATGTTTTGGCGGCTTCCTCTGCTTTTGGACCGATGCAGTCCTCGGCAAATTTGACCGGAACCGTGACCAGTTTTGCCAGGTAATCAGCTACTGGCTGCATTGAGTAGGCTGGATCGGGTTCGTCTTTTGGGCGGCCGAGATGCGAGCAGAGGATAACGGCAGCACCGTGTTCGACCAGGTAATTGATCGTTGGCAGGGCAGCCACGATGCGGGTGTCATCCTTGACTTTGCCCTCTTTTATCGGCACATTGAAATCCACCCTGACCAGGACCTTTTTGCCTTTGACATCCAGATCGGAAACAAGTTTTTTATTGAACATCATGATCTCCTTTTAAGAAATAATGCGCACTGCATATCTGTTCAACATGCAATGCGCACTTGTTTAATTTGTTCTACCCCAATTTTGTTTAGAGGGCTTTTGCCATCATGAGTGCCAGGTCGGCCGTGCGGCAGGAGTAGCCCCATTCATTGTCATACCAGGTCACAACTTTGACCATCGTGCCATCCATGACCGTGGTCAATTCGGCGTCGATGGTTGAAGAGACATCGGAACCCTTGAAATCCATGGATACGAGGGGTTCTTCACTGAATGCCAGGATGCCTTTGAGGGGTCCTTCGGCAGCAGCTTTGAAGGCAGCGTTCAGTTCTTCCTTGGTAGTGGGTTTTTCCACATCAGCCACAAAGTCCACGATGGACACGGTGGGGGTTGGGACGCGGATGGCATAGCCATCGAATTTGCCCTTCAGTTCGGGGATGACCAGGGCAACTGCCTTGGCGGCACCGGTCGTGGTCGGGATCATGCTCAGGGCAGCGGCTCGTGCACGACGCAGATCTTTATGGGCCATGTCGAGGATCTTCTGGTCATTGGTGTATGAGTGAATGGTGGTCATCAAAGCGCGTTTGATGGTCAGCATGTCATTGACGATCTTGGCTGCCGGTGCAAGGCAGTTGGTAGTGCAGGAGGCATTGGATACAATGTGGTGTTTGGTTGTATCGTACATACCCTCGTTCACACCAAGGACAATAGTCAGGTCCTCACCTTTGGCGGGTGCCGAGATGATCACTTTCTTGGCGCCACCTTTGACGATATGAACATCAGCGCCAGCTTTACCCTTCTCGGGATCAGACTTGGCATTGGTGAATATACCGGTCGATTCGATCACAATATCCACACCCTCATCGCCCCAGCGCAACATGCCGGGATCTCTTTGGGCAAAGACCTTGATCAACTTGCCATCCACCACGATATCATTACCCATAGCTTCAACAGTGCCGGGATACTTGCCATAGTTCGTGTCATATTTGAAAAGGTGTGCGTTTGTCTTTGCATCGAACAGGTCGTTGACCGCTACTACCTCAAGTTCACCGCCTGATCGTTCAATTATGGCTTTTAATACCTGGCGGCCAATGCGCCCAAAACCATTGATACCAACTTTTACAGTCATTTAATAGTCTCCTTGATATTTTTGAATCAAATTATTTTACCATTATTTATTTTAATTTCTGAATGGTAAAAGGTTTAAAAATTTAGTGGTCCCGTTCGTTCCTCGTAAAGGTCCATGATCGTCCTTGCCAGGCTTTTTGAATCATGACGCCAGGGGTTTGCCTGATCGACCAGTTTTGCCTCGTAAACCTTGTAACGTTTTCTCAATTCATTACCGGGCTTGACCCAATCGGAGTTGCTGCCCAGGTTCCCTTCGAAAAAGTTATTGGCGATCACCAGGTCAAACAGATCTTTACCGGCATGTTTCTTGACAACTTCCAGGTGGTCGAGGCAGTCATATCCGTCTGTCTCACCCGGTTGGGTGGCTACATTACACACGAATAGTTTTAATGCCCGACTGGCGCTCACTGCTGCCATGATCTCCTTGACCAGCAGGTTGGGTAAAATGCTGGTAAAGAGACTGCCGGGGCCTACGATGATGAGGTCGGCATCCAGGATGGCACGGATGGCAGGTGGGAATGCGGGGGTGTCTGCCGGGTTGAGCCAGACACGCTTGATCGCCCCGGGAAAGTCCGTGATCTCATGTTCACCCAGGACAAGCACGGTCCGTTTTGAGCCGGGTTCTTCCACGTCACCCAATAATTGCACATCACTGAGCGTTGATGGTAAAACCTGGCCGACGATCGCCAGGACCCTGCCGGACTCGGCAACCGCTTCTTCAAAACTGCCGGTAATCTCGCTCATCGCTGTGATAAGCAGGTTGCCCAGGGAATGGCCTTCGAGGCTGGAACCTGAGGTAAAACGGTATTGGAAGACCTGCGAGAGCAGCGCTTCATCACTGCTTAAGGCTGCCAGGCAGTTGCGGATATCTCCCGGGGGCAGCACGCCAAAGTTCTTGCGCAGCTCACCGGATGAGCCGCCGTTATCCGTCACGGTGACGATTGCGGTGATGTTGTGTGAATATTCCTTGATACCCCTTAAAAGAGAAGCCAGCCCATGCCCGCCACCCAAAACAACGATCTTCGGACCGCGTTCTTTTCTGCGGTAATTTTGTAATGCTTCAACAACAGGCTTTCCCGGGGGCACAAAAGGCCGCAACAGGGAGCGGTTGGCACCCCAGATGCCCAACAGGATGACGATCAGCCCGATCCCACCAAACAATACGAACCGGATAGGCCGGTCAAGGAAACGCAGTGAGAGAACTGCGAGGATGGGCACGACCCAGCTGTCGGGTACATTGCGGTAAACATCGATCAGCACAACCGCCAGGCCAAGCCCCAGGAATATGGCACCCACAATTGCCAATACCAGCCAGCGCTTGAATCCCAAACCAGGCCGCAGCCATTGAATTTCTCGTTTTATGACCTGGAAAAAGCGTTTATACCATGGGTGTCGTTTACCGTTAATGTCCATACGCTATCGAATATAGCAGGAATCGGGTATCTCGTCAATAAAGCCGGATGCGCGGGAGCCAGCAGTTTTTTCAGACCAGCAGGGCATGGAAAAAGTTTGACATTAAGCTTAAAAGTCAGTAAACTATAATTATCGATTGGAATTTTCAACTGTTACCAAGGAGGTAATATGACAATTCAAACATATCGGATAACAATGCGTTCTGGTCCAACTCCCGGAAAATCATATCCCCTTGAAAGCGAAGATGTATCTGTGGGTAGAGACCTGGTTAATACCATTGCCATTCCTGACCCCGAAGTTTCCCGAAAACATGCCCATTTTCTTGTGCGCCCCGAAGGCGTGATGATCGAAGACCTCGGTTCGACCAATGGGACTTTTATCAACGGTGTCCGTGCATCATCTCCCCAGGCATTGAAGCACGGGGACGTGATCACCTTTGGCGAAAGCATCGTAGTGGTTTTTGAAGCCATGAGCTACGACCCGGATGCCACGGTTGTTGCAGGGAAAACACAGTTATCATCCGAGCCGGTACAGGCATTTGCGCCACTGCCGCCAGTGCAACCGGTTCAGCCTGCTACACCACCACCTTATGTCCCGCCAGTGCAACCAGCACCCCCTGTTCAGCCTGTTGTGCGACCCGTTGCGCCCCAGCCAGCCCAGTGGGTTGCGCCAGTCCCACCACCCCAGCCGGTGGTGGCGCCACCGCCATATGTTCAACAGGCACCTGTTGAACAGAAAAAGAAGAAGAAATTCCCGACCTGGTTGTTGATCCTGCTCATCATGGCGATCGTGGCTTGTGTGGTGGTCGGCCTTGTGCTGACCTTCATGCCCGCCACTTGGTGGTGTGCATTAACCTTTAATTCCCTGCCGGGCTGCCCGATCTATTAACCTGCGGCATCCTTAGTTGATCGACCTGTCAAACCATCCAGGCAACCAGAATCGGCTGCCTGGATCTTTCTTCCCTGGTTGCTGGCTCTCCATCAGATTTTTATTAATCATGGCTTCTCGCAAAGGATAGAAATCCCCCTATGCTATAATCAAAAGTTGTTAATTTAGCAACTGAAAAGGCCATAAAAGTATGTTTAAGAAGCTTGCCCAGGTTTTTACCGGGGATCCATTCAAAAAGAAGCTCGAAGAATATTCAAAGATCGTCGAGCAGATCAATCACCTGGAAACAGGGTATGAAACCCTGAGCCAGGAAGCTTTGCATGCCAAGACAGCTGAATTTAAAACACGTCTGGCAAAGGGAGAAGCGCTGGATGGTATTTTACCTGAGGCGTTTGCCGCGGTGCGTGAAGCCAGCAAGCGTGTTCTGGGACAGCGTCATTACGACGTCCAGATGATCTGTGGCATCAACCTGCACCGCGGTGGCATTTCCGAGATGCGCACTGGTGAGGGCAAGACGCTCGCCGCCACCCTGCCCCTCTATCTGAATGCCCTGGAAGGCAAAGGGGTCCACCTGGTGACGGTCAATGATTACCTGGCACGCCGCGATGGCCGCTGGATGGGGGCAATCTATAATCTTTTAGGCTTGAGCGTCGGCATTTTGCAGATGGCATCGCTGACCGAGAATGGACAACTGGCATACATCTTTGACCCGAATGAGAATTCCTTGTTTGAAGAAAAGCACCAGCTCAGGCCTGTACAGCGAAAGCAAGCCTACCTTGCAGACATCACTTACGGCACCAACAGCGAATTCGGTTTTGACTATTTGCGCGACAACATTACCATGAGCCTTGAACAGCGCGTCCAGCGTGGCCACCATTATGCGATCATCGATGAGGTTGACAATATCCTTATAGATGAAGCGCGCACCCCTTTGATCATCTCTGGTCCCGCCCAGGACGATTCGGAGAACTACCGCCGCATGACCCTGGTGGTAAAAGCCCTGGTGCCTGAAGATTATGAAGTGTTGGAAAAAGACCGCACGGTATCCCTGACCGAGATCGGGCTGGTACATGTGGAAGAACTGCTGGGTACGCCCCTGCGCGACCCGGACCGCCCCGAGGACATCACCCCTGAGCAGGCGCGCATGTTGGGCTATCTGGAACAGGCACTGCGGGCGCAATTCCTTTTCCGCCGCAACAAGGACTACATTGTTCAATCAGATAACGTGATCATCGTGGACGAGTTCACCGGGCGGCTGATGCCCGGCAGGCGCTGGTCGGATGGTCTCCACCAGGCGGTGGAAGCCAAAGAAGGCGTCAAGGTGCAGGCAGAGAACATCACCCATGCCACCATCACCATCCAGAATTACTTCAGGATGTACAAAAAACTGGCGGGCATGACCGGTACCGCCTTGACCGAAGCTGAAGAGTTTTACCGGATCTATAAACTGGACGTCCTGCCCATCCCCACCAACCTGGAATACATCGCCTCAATGCCGGAAACCGACCTGAAAGCAATCGATTCCAAAGACGAAAATGGCTATAAGGTGACCTTTTATGCCAACCCGGGCGATGCGGAACAAAAACCGCTCTACTGGAAGCGCCAGGACTACCCGGATGTCATCTTCCGCAGTGAGGAAGGTAAATTGCGCGCCATTGTGCGTGAGATCATCCAGTTTCATGTCACAGGCCGACCCCAACTGGTCGGTACGACCTCGGTTGAGAACTCGGAACGCCTTTCTGAGCGCCTCTCCACCGAAGCGGTGCGCACCCTGTTGCAGACTTTGCTGATCCGGCATGCCTGGTACTTGAAACACAACACCAGGGAGGGCGAAACCGTCTCCATACCTGAGTTAAATGAATTAAATGCCCCTTTGAACCAGTTACGCTCCAACGATCTGCGCAAGCTGGCTGGCAGCCTTGGTTTAAACAGCATCAACCTTTCAGACCCGCAAAACCTGCAGTCACTGCTGCAGATCCTGGAGCTGGGTGAACAGGATCTGCCCCGCCTTGTACCGATCCTGGATGCCGGCATCCCGCACAAGGTGCTGAATGCCCGCAAGCATACCGAAGAATCGCTGATCATTGCCGGGGCGGGTGCCTTTGGCGCGGTGACCATTGCCACCAACATGGCAGGCCGCGGGGTGGACATCAAATTGGGCGGCGAGCTGCCCGAGAAGACCCTTTCGCAGGTCAACCGCATCCTTTCGGATGCCGGCGTGCCTGACCCATACAATATGCGCATGGAAGAACGTTTTACGGCATTGAAATCGCTTGCAGCGGAAAATTATGCCCTCAACACAGAGGACGTGGAGAACTTTTTCAAGTACATGGAAGACATGGCACGCGTGCGCGAACTGGGTGGATTGCACATTGTCGGTTCCGAGCGCCATGAAGCACGGCGCATCGACAACCAGCTGCGCGGCCGTGCCGCCCGCCAGGGCGACCCCGGCTCTTCCCGCTTCTACCTGTCACTTGAAGATGACCTGATGCGCCTGTTTGGCGGTGCGCAGGTGGAAATGGTCATGAGCCGCCTGAAATTTGACGAAACGCTGCCCATTGAAAGTGGTCTGGTCGGCAAGATGGTCGAATCCTCCCAGACACGGGTGGAAGGGGCAAACTTTGATGTGCGCAAGCACCTGCTGGAGTATGACGATGTGCTCAATGAACAACGTCAACGCATCTACACCCAGCGCGACCGCATATTCACCAAGCCCGACTTGCGCGAAGATGTCACCGAGATGCTGCGCACCGAACTGGGTAACCGCATCGACAGCGCTTTGAATGACCCCGAAGGCCCCTGGAAGCTGCTGGCATACCTGGATGAGATCCAGCCACCGCTCAACTTTACCTGGCTGACCTTCCCATCCTACTCCCAGAAGCTTTTAATCGATCATATCGGTCAAACACAGGATGAAGATGAATTAAAAAACCGGCTGCTTGAGATTGCCGGCGAAAGCGTGGGCGCGGAGAATGAACACCTGCTGGCAAACGTGGACAGCCTGCTGGAGCGTTCTACGGACAGCCTGAAGAGCCAGCTGGACGAGCGCTATGATGCGCTGGATACCTTTATTGAAGGTTTGCAGGATGCCGAGCCGGGGGAAAAGCGCGACCTGGCGAACGAACTGGCGGCAATTCTGCATCTGCCGATCCGCTTGACTGCCAGCCAGTTAAAAACGCTTAACGAAGACCCGTTAGAGTTGAAGAAGCCCTTGCGGGATACCGTGCGCCAGGCTTTGACCCAGGTGTTGGTCAACCGCCTCGTTCTGACCTTCGAACGCCGGCTGGGTGAAAGCTGGTCGCTCAACGCGGCTGAATTGGCTGCCATGCCTATCAAAGAGATCCACAAGACCATCCGCCAACAGGTGGAGACCAGCCTGGCACGCCGTACTGAGCGTTTATTGGGTGAGAATGGCGAGGTCAAGCGTGATCTCGAAGCGAATTATGACCATTTGTCGGCTGCCCTGACAGACCAGGGTGAGCTGATGCGGCTGTTGATGCTGCTGACCCAGGGCACTGTGATCGCTTTCGATGCCCGATCGCATAAACGCATCCTCAAACAGGCCACCCGCATGAGCTATGTTTTCATGATCGCTACCTGGTTGGAAGGCAAGCCCTCGCAGCAAATCACCGCTGATGTGCTGCAGCACCTGGAGCAGGCTGAACAGGAGTTCGTGCAGGTCTTTGGTAACGCCGAGTGGGAGCATGTGGTCAATAATGTCGTCCCGCTCAAGAATATGGCACCTGCCAACCGCAATTTCCTGAAAGAACTGCTTGGTGAGCAGGCATTTAATGATATGCAGGAACAGACGCTGGCAGCCCTGGACGAGGGGCTCAAACCCGCCGTGGTCACCTTCCTGGGCAAGCAGATGCAGAATACGATCTATCGCCGCCTGCTGCTGGGTACCATCTCGGAAGCCTGGGTGGAGTACCTGACGCGCATGGAAGCTTTACGTGTCTCGATCGGTATGGAAGCTTATGCCCAGCGTGACCCGCTGGTGGAGTATAAAGGCAAAGCCAGTATGATGTTCAAGGAACTGCTCTCCGAGGTGCGGGCCGGGGTGATCAGCAAAATGTTCCGCTACCGCCCGGCCCAGGCTGCCGAGTCGCAGACCACCCTGCGCAATGCGCAGACTACTGGTCAAGGCACTGACAAACCTGGTTCTGAAAAGACAAAAGAGCAGACGGGCAAAAAGAAACGCAAACGACATTGATCCGAGGAAAAAATGCACATACTTGTAACCAATGATGATGGGGTAACCGCTCCCGGGCTGTTGGCCCTGGTGCAGGAGATACGCAAGCTGGACGCCGAGGTGACCGTTTTGGCACCGGACCACAACTGGTCAGCTTCAGGGCATGTCAAGACCATGCACCGCCCGATGCGCGTCTCGGAGACCGTCCTGGCGGATGGCAGCCAGGCCTGGAAGAGCGATGGTGCGCCTTCGGACTGTGTTGCCCTGGCGTTAATGGGCGTTTTACCGGTCAAGTATGACCTGGTGGTCTCGGGGATCAACCCCAATGCCAATATCGGGCATGATGTAACCTACTCTGGTACGGTGACTGCCGCCATGGAAGCGGCGATCGGTGGGGTGCCGGGGGTGGCTGTGTCGCTGGATGCGCCGGAGCACCATGTGGGTTTCCTGGATTTCAGCGCGGCTGCCAGCATTGCCCGCCGGATCATCGCCCGGCTGCTTGAGATCGATTATTTTGGGGAAAAGGCTTCTGTTTTGAATATCAATGTACCTTATATGCCTGAGGATGAGTTCAAAGGTATCCTCATCACCCGCCAGGGACTGCGCATTTACCGGGATGAGCTGGTCAAGCGGCTGGACCCGCGGGGCAGGCCGTATTACTGGATCGGGGGTGAGGCACCTACCGGCATGCACGAGGATGGGACGGATTTTGGTGCGCTGAAGGACGGGTATGTCTCGATCACCCCGCTGACGCTTGATTTGACTGATCACCAGGCGGCGGAAGCGATGCAGGGGCTGGACCTGGGGCTGGGTGGGGTGTAGGGTTTTCCCGGTAAGGCTGCGCCAGGTGGGACCAGGGGGGTGTTGAGGGTGTTTGTTGGGGTGAAGCATTCCTGGAAAGTTTATTAATTTTCTCAATAAACCTGTTAATGATACTTTGTTCTTGTCAGTGTGCATATGACCCGGTCAATCTGTTGGGTTTCGGGCACTTAAGCTAAAGCTGTCAAGCCGGGTTGACAAGGGAAGCGGGGTTTTCGCCCTCAACACCAACCTACATTGTGGAGAAGATTATCAGCAAGTTTTAGGAGGAAAGGGTTGTTGATCCAGTTTCGCAGTTTCGCAGCTTCGCTGCACACATAGCCCTGTTGCGAAACTGGCGTTGTTTCAAAAGGAAAGTTCGCATTGTTCGCACGTTCGCTGCACGTGTACCCTGGTTGCGAACTTATCTATTGTGCAGCTTAGGCTGGAGACAGAGATCTAAAAAGTAAGATTGCCATCTTCTGAAATGACGCTTACAAGATTCGCAATGAGAGGAAAAACCAGATCGCTACGCTGCGTTCGCGATGACAAAAAAAATTACCCTGTGCCGAATTGGCGGTCGCCGGCGTCGCCGAGGCCGGGCAGGATGTAGCCGTGCTCGTTGAGGCGCTCATCGATGGCAGCGATGTGGATCGGGACGTCGGGGTGGGCATTGTGCAGGGTCTGGATGCCTTCTGGGGCGGCAATGATACCCACAAATTTGATCTTTTCCACCCCCCAGTTCTTGAGGATGTCGACGGTTGCCGCGGCGGAGCCGCCGGTGGCGAGCATGGGGTCGAGGATCAGGCAGACTGAGACGGTCGGGGCAACCGGCAGGCGGTTGTAGTAGCTGACCGGCTTGAGGGTGCGCTCATCGCGGTAGAGACCGATGTGCCAGACCTCGGCGGTGGGCATGAGCTCCCAAATGCCTTCCACCATGCCCAGACCGGAGCGCAAAATGGGGATCAGGCCGATTTTTTGCTGCAGCTCGTGGCCTTTGGCCAGCGCCAGGGGCGTCTTGACTTCCACTTCCTTGATCTGCAGGTCCAGGGTGGCTTCGTATGCCAGAAGCGCGGCCAATTCGCGCACCAGTTCACGGAATTTCTTGGGTTCTGTGCTTTCGTCCCTGAGGCGGGTGATCTTGTGGGCAACCAGGGGGTGGGTGGAGGGGAAAACATTGTTCATTTTTTACTCGCTTTGTGGGGGATAGGACCTGAGAAAGGTGAAAAAAGCCGATAACCAGCAGAGGAGAGCCAGGATCATCAGGATAATAAAAAGCACCGGGCGCAGGAAGAAGCGCGCAAGGAAACTGAACCCGCCCAGGCCAATTGAAAGGAAGTTGAGCAGGGTGGCAACCCGACCGGGAACAGGTTTCTGGGGGTTGATGACGCGCAGGCTGTGGTTTCCCAGCCAGGCGAGTGCGTGTAGTAAAAGAGAGAGCAGCACACCGAAGACCTGGACCCAAAGGGACAGTTCTGAGCCATTTTCAATGAAAGCCAGGCTGGCACCTGCGTAAAAAAGGATCAGCGCCAGGAGGTGACCAAAAAATGCGCGGTTCGTCATCAGGGTATATTGTAGTGCAATTTGCGGTTTCAGAGGAAGAAATGTCAGCGAGATGGATCTTTCACGCCGGGGTCGGGATGGGTTAAAATGGATGTATGAACCTGATCATCGACGGGCACAACCTGATCCCTTATATCCCGGGCATTGCACTGGACGACCCGGAAGACGAAATGGCGCTGATCAAACGCCTGGTGGACTATGCCAGGGAGCATAAGGCAACGGTCGATGTCTTCTTTGACCAGGCGGCACATGGCCAGCATGGCGAACGCTCATTCGGGGCGGTCAAGGCGCACTTCGTGCAGAAGGGCAAGACAGCAGACCAGGCGATCATCGCCTTTTTGCACCGCCTGGGGAAGAACGCCTGGAATTACCAGGTGGTGACGAGTGACCGCATGGTGATCGTGGCGGTCAAGAGCATGCATGCCGGTCACCTGACAAGCGCGGGGTTTGCGGCACAGATGGCGAAGGTGAAACAGGCGGAGGAGGAAGACCCGCAACCAGAACTGAGCCCGGGCGAGGTGGACGAATGGGAAAAGATGTTCAAGGATGCACGGCGGCAGGAAAAATATAACAAATAAGACCTTTTTGGTAAACTCTAACCTGATATTAATCCAATAAAAAATAAATTGCAGTAATATATGGCGCGACACAAAACATTACTGGTACCCCCGTGTCTGCCGTAAAAGCATTTAGGCTTTTATGGCACCCCTTAATGATCGCCGGTCTTTCTCCCCCCCAGAAGACTGGCGATCATCATTTAATCCCTGTATAATTGTCCTTCGAACCAATCAAAGGAACATTTCGTGAAGAAAAAAGCAGACTACACTGGCAAGAAGATACTGGCGGTTCTGGCACACCCGGATGATGAATCCTTCGGGATGGGCGGGACGCTGGCTTATTACGCACGGCATGGCGCACAGGTGGACCTGGTGTGTGCGACACGGGGCGAGGCGGGGGATGTGGACGATGCATACCTGGATGACGTAAAAAGCGTGGCTTGCCTGAGGACACAGGAATTGAGGTGTGCGGCGGGGTTTTTGGGCCTGCATGAAGTGATCTTTTTGAATTACCGCGACTCGGGCATGAGCGGTTCGGTGGATAACACCCACCCCAACGCGCTGGCAGCCCAGGCAATTCCCGCGGTGGCGCAGAAGATCGCCCATATCATCCGCCAGGTCAGGCCGGATGTGGTGCTCACCTTTGACCCGATCGGCGGCTACCGCCACCCGGACCACATCGCCGCACACCAGGCAACGGTGAGCGCATTCGGGATGGCAGCCGGGTTTGAGCCTTTGGATGACCCGCAGGACCTGCCGCTGCACCAGGCCGATCACCTCTACTTTCATACCATTCAACACACCTACCTCAAGATGGCCGTATTTTTCATGCGCCTGTTCGGCAAGGACCCGCATCATTTTGGCAAGAACAGTGATATCGACATCGCCAGCCTGGTGGCTGTGAAATTTCCGGTGCATGTGCGCGTCAACTACCGCGAGGTGGCCAGGGCACGCGAAAGGGCGGCGGCCTGTCATGCCAGCCAGGGCGGCTCCCAGATGAGCAAAGGTTTCAGGGGGTTCATTGCGCGGGTGGCGAATGGCACGACGGATACCTTCATGCAGGCCTACCCGCTGGTTGAAAAGCTTAAAAAGGTGCGAAAAGACCTGTTTTAGTTGCAATTTTTTGCCAAAGTATCGTATAATATTTGTAATAGCTTTGTAACGGTTATAGGCAGGAAAGCAGAGGCAGACATGGCATCCATAGATACATATTCACCCGAGAAGGTCTACACGATCAAAGCGGTCAGCAAGCGCACGGGGGTCAAAACCGTGACGCTGCGCGCCTGGGAAAGGCGTTATAACTTGTTGGAGCCGATGCGCCTGGAGAATGGCTACCGCCTGTATTCCGAGCAGGACATCCAGGTTTTGCTGTGGGTGGTGGAAAAGCTGAACGGGGGTGAGACGATCAGCCAGGTGAGCGAACAGTTCAAACAAAACCTCGGGCAGGGCAAATGGCCCGAGGCGGTGTCGATGCCGGAGATGGAAAAACCGCGCCTGGTTTCACCCATCCCGGCGCGCGATTTCGCGGAGATGCTCTATGGCGCGCTGATCAGCCACCAGGAGGGGAAAGCCGGCATGATCATGGACGACGTGGAGAAGTATTTCGATGTCAAGACGATCTTCGAGGAAGTGCTCTTCCCGGCGCTGGTATTGATCGGCGAAGCATGGTACCGCGGTGAGATCCGCATTGCGACCGAGCACTTTTCGTCCAACTTCGTTCGGGGGCGGCTGCTGCGCATGTTCCAGGCGATCCCGGTGAAGCGTGAGAACGTGAGCATTTTGGTGGGGTGCGGACCGGAAGAGGCGCATGAGATCGCCTCGCTGATGTTCGCCATCCTTCTGCGCCAGGAGGGTTACGGGGTGGAGTACCTGGGACCGGACCTGCCGATCCAGGACCTGGTGGACTATGCCTCAACGGTCAGGCCGAAGATGATCTGCCTGTCGGTCAGCTCGGAGGAGTCGGCAAATTTCGTGAAGGGGTTGGCATCGAATTTGGGAACGCTGCCGGGGAGGCCGCGGCTGGCATATGGCGGCAGGTATTTTAATGAAAATGCGGCTGCCAGGACGAAGTTCGGGGGGACGTATTTGGGAGGAAGTTTGAGCGAGGGGATCAGGAAGATCAAGGAGCTGCTGCCGATCGGGTAGGGGGGATAAGGGTCTGATGACATGTGCCGGGTTGAAATGCCCGGCATTTTTTGTTAAAACCAGGAAATTTTAAGGTTAAATCGTCCCGATTCGCTTTACACCTGTTAATTACGTGTTAAAATAGAAGGCAGTGAACATCATCACAGTCATAAAAGCGGGGGACGAAATTTCCCCAAAGGAAGATGAAATAATTGTATCAAGCAGTGGGTTTTAGTTTCGCACTGCCAGCTGCGTAATAACGCATGAGGTTCACGTTTGGCAAAGGAGGTGGTTATTGGGGTGAAGGGAGATGCAGGGCACCTGCCGGCGGTTTAGGCAGGCTGAGGGATATCTCTTGGGGCTTGTTCGATGACCTCGGGGATTTTGAAGGCAAGTTGTTCTATTCAAATCAAACAATTTAATACTTTAAGGAGGAAACAATCATGTTTACGAAAAAAAGTTTTGTTATCAGCCTGGTTCTGGTGGTGGGGCTGCTCTTTGCAGCCGCGCCGACTAAGCCGGCGTTAGCGGCAGGTGAACTAACTTTGAATGTTGGTGCTGGCCAGGCTTATGCCACGCTTGAGGCAGCCATGGCAGCTGTTCCTGCAGATCTGGATAAGGTCACCTATGTGCTTTACGATGATCAGACCTTCACCACAACAGGACATGGCACTCCCGATTTAGCCATGGGTGCCGATGTGGTCAATCTGAAAAAAGCACCAACGGTTACTGGGGAAGTAAAACTTACCCTGGCAGGTGTTTACTATGGCACGCTGAATGCGATTGGGGCCGAGTTTAATGTTGAAGGACTCACACTAATTAACGGCAGAGACAAGTCCGGAGAGGGAACTGACCCATGGGAATTCGCATATTTTGAACCTGATAGCGCGTCTGTAACTTTCACAGACTGTAAATTCAACAATGGTGTCATGGTCAGTATTGACGCGACTTTTGACAACTGCCTGTTTAGTCGTCAACCGTTGACCTTCCCTCCAGACACTACAGATTATTCCTTAAATGACTATGCTTTGTGGATCCACAACTTTGGCGATGTTGTGGTCAAAAATAGCACATTTGAAAACTTTGAGTATGGCGGCGTTAAGAGCACATGGAATATGTACGCTACAGGTGCAGATCTATCTCTTACCCTTCAGGATAATAC
>Ga0123335_1001079_pt1 | contig 45662 bp, 34 predicted proteins | sample BiotimSIPDNA_2_FD_89707 | JGI IMG/M metagenome (GOLD analysis project Ga0123335, IMG submission 89707) | Anaerobic biogas reactor microbial communites from Washington, USA - Biogas_R2 time_0 SIP DNA | ecosystem: Engineered > Bioreactor > Anaerobic > Unclassified | place: Washington, USA...
GAAAAGCCCCATTTTACAGGTGTTTTCGAAAGATGACGATGACAAAAACAGAGGTGACGACCGTAACCAATTGGAATTATTCAACTTTTAACCGGACACTAGTGATTCAGAGTATGTTGTTCACACTTTAGTGTGCGTGTTAACACAAGAACCTTGAACGAAATAGCACGCTAAAGCGTGAACAACGTACCTATTTTCTTGTTTTCGATTGTGGTAGTTCGAAAATATTATACTACTGCTACCGTTGCCCTTCTTTGATATAGGCTTCGTACAGGCTTACTGCCTCTTCGTCGTTGGAGAGCGGACGTACCACGAGGCGCGCCCGTGCCGCAGCGGTCTCGCCCGCCTTGATATCGCGCCCGAACAACGACAGGTACAGAGAGCGGTGGCCTTCGGCCGCGTACGGCGTCATCACAGCGAAACAATCCTCCGGCCGCGCCATCACCACGGCGCAGACGCCCGTTTGCGGGTTCCGGCGCAGGGCAAGCGGGCGGGTTGCGTCACCGCGGATGACCCAGTCCACCGGGTTGGGTTCAATCTTCCAGCGGCCGTCCTGAATGAGGGCGACAGAATCCCTGTCCCTCGGGAAAGCCTGCCAATGGCCCTGTTCCTGTTCTGTCGTTTGAAAGGAGGGGGCATCCTTTCCGTCACCCAGGGCATAGACGGAGGAGGCGGGGAAGGCCTCGGTAAAATAGGAGGCGAGAAAGGATTCAAAAGCCTTCAGATCGCTGTGCGCGGTGACGGAAGTTATCAGGTCAAGGGTATCCGGGGCGCTCAGTCGATAAAGCGCCTTCAACTCAAAGGGGCACTCTTCCGAGGCCGGCCAGGAGATCTCCACAGAACCGTCCGGGTTTAGCCGCGAGGTGCTCGGCAGGTACCATGCCCCGTCGCCATAGCGTTTATTGGCGGTGAAAACCCGGTAATGGCTGAAGACACCGTAATCGTTTCCGTCAAGACGGCTTCCCGATGGGATATGTTCCAGGGAGAGCAGTCCGATGGAACGGCCCTCCTGGCGCAGGGTGCCCCGTAGGATACCAGTGTCAAAAGTATAACTTTCGTTGCCGGCCTGTTTGAAGGCAAGGGTTGACTCGTCGGCAAACGAGACCGTTGAACACAACAGCAACAGGTACGCGGAGAGCAGGTAATAAAGATTACGCATGGGTTTAGCCTCGATGGTTAGTGGTCACAGCGTCAATATAATCCAACGAGTGTAGTATCCGCAACCTGGTGAGGGGATAGGGCACAGGATTTAGGGGGCAGGAGCACGGTGAATGGAATGTGTGCTTGGCTCCACCGCACTTCCTGCACGTGACTCGTATTCGCAGGTAAGTTGAACTGGCATGAACAATGGATTTCTGGTTACCATACTCTCCTTTGGTAAACCGCCTTCTCTTGATATTCCATTTCTCGACAACCGGGGTAATTTTGATCCCGATCCCCGCCTTGCACCCAACGAGCCCTAGTGCTCGTGCTCGTGCGTCGTCCTCGTAATCGCAAGCGACGGCAAGGACCCGTGGTATAACATGTCGGCCATGCATCGGTACCGTGGATTTGACTATGAACCCCGCCCTTATATTGCATGCCTTGCTTTCTCTGCGCGTAACAAATAACGCTAATTGAATCACCTAAAGCCGAACGCATGAATACCTATCAGAAGCCTGGAAGTGTTAAGCACGGGACAGTATGGTATAGTAAAAATAAGTAACCCATAGCAACAGTCGGGATCGTCCAAATGATATCTCTTTGTCTTAAAAAGTACGGAATCATTTCCGTTGTATTCATGATTTCAGGAACCCTATATTTCACAGTTGGCTTGTCCATCGTTATATCGGCGGAAGATGCTGCGACGGATGCCGTCCAAAGCGGTCAACAAGATGCGCGTTCAGCAACAATTAAAACGTGGCATAATCCGATATTGGATCTTGATCCGACCGTATCAGCGCGTGATCCCTTGTTGCTTGAACATGAGGGCCTGTATCATTGTTATTACACGGCAGTTGAAGAAACATCTTCCGGCTATCGTCTGAACCTGGATGAAATTCGTTCGAAAGATTTGCTGCACTGGTCGGCGCCCCGACGACTGCTTTGCGATCCGCTGGGATTCTCCAGTCCTGGGAGCATTATCCGGTATAGGAACCGATGGATTATGGCCTTGCAGAGTTATCCGATCCCTCCCGGTGAAACTTACGGAAGTGAAGCAGCGCGGCTCTGGCTGATGGAAAGCGCCGATCTGGAGACCTGGGATGTCCCAAGACCCATCAAACCGGAAGGATGCACCGCCCGCTGGGCAAAATCGCGCCGCCAGATTGATCCATGTGTCGTGGAGCATGACGGTAAATTCTGGTGCTTCTATAAAACTGACGGACAAATAGGGCTGTTGATGTCCGATGACCTGTACCAGTGGGAGGAGGCCCTTCCGGACAGGCCGGTTTTAAGCAGCAAAGACACGCCCGATCACGCGGGCATGGAAAATGTCTGCCTGGTGCGTGATGGGGGAGCGTGGGTCATGTTCTTTTCACCCACCCGAAAAGGACGCGGTATCGGTGTTGCCCGTTCCGATAATCTGCTGGACTGGTCTGAAATTCGTTATCAGGACTTTCCGGAAGTAACCTGGGCCGACAACGGTCCGACCGCGCCCATGGTGCTGGACCGTAAGGCGCATCTTGGCTGTTGGCTCATGGTTTTCCATGGGGATCGCGTTGCCCGTAATGCCCACGGGGGTGCGTTGGGCCTCGCCTGGAGCCGTGATTTAACCCATTGGGTGCTGCCCGGCGGGAAATCCTGATCCCATGGGAATGTCGGCAGTCTGCTGAATTGTCCCGTCGGCTTTCTTGAAACGTGTAGACTGCTATGTTAATATTTCCTCAATACGGCGTTTAGTGCGTCCTGCATGCGCCTTCAAGTTCCACAATGAATACAACAAAGCGTTTTTATGCCTATCGATATGCACAGCCGTGCATATCGATAGGGTGTCTTTCATTTCACCATAAATCGCTCAGAGAAATTCCGGGAGAAAAGCCATGGAAACCGTTGAAGTCAAGAATCCCGCCACGGGAGAGCTGCTCTACACGCTTTCGGAGTGTCCGGAAGAACAACTGCAGGCGTCATTCAAGCGGGCCTGGGAGGCCTATGCCGTGGTTCGCGGTATGACGGTGCGTGAGCGTGTGGAGGAGGCGGGCAAACTGCGCCGGTACATGGTGGAGCACCAGGACCATATGGTGGAGCAAATCTGCCGGGAGACGGGGAAAAGCCGCACCGATGCCCTTATGGCGGAGTTGTACTCTTCGTTGGACATGATACGGTATTACGAGAAGCATGCGGAGCGTATCCTTAGGGAGCAGAAAGCGCCGACGCCCCTGGTATTGTTTCCGAAACAATCGCGGATATGGTTTGAACCTCTTGGCCCCGTGCTGGTGATTGCCCCGTGGAACTATCCCTTCGTGCTGAGTTTTCAGCCGGTACTTTCGGCCTTTCTGGCGGGCAATTCGGTTCTACTGAAATCCTCGAGCTACACGCCGATTAAGGGGCTGTACGAAGATATGCTGGAAGGGTCGGGTTTCGTGAAAGACGCCATACAGGTGATCTACGGGACGCGCGCCACCGGAAAAAGGCTGATAGACCTGAAACCAAGGAAGGTGTTCTTTACGGGAAGCGTGGGTGCCGGCCGCAAAATTATGGCACAAGCGGCGGAACACCTGATTCCGGTGGAACTGGAACTGGGCGGAAAAGACCCGATGCTGGTGTTCGAGGATGCGGACTTGGAACGGGCGGCCGCGGGCGCACGCTGGGGCGGGATGGTCAACTGTGGACAAACCTGTACCTCTGTCGAGCGCGTTTATGTGCAGGAGAGCGTTTATGAAAAGTTCCTCGCGCTGATGAAAGAAAAGCTGGAAAGCCTCCGGACCCTGGAAGGCCGCACCGGCGAAGAAAACGAAGCGGAACTTGAAATGGGCTGTATGACAACCGCATTTCAGGTGCAGACGGTTACGGAACAGGTGGAGGAAGCCGTGCAGCAGGGGGCGCGCCTTATCACGGGTGGCCGCTGCGCAACCGGAACTCACAACTATGCCCCCACCCTGGTGGCTGATGTAACGCCGTCCATGCGGATTGCCGTGGAAGAATCTTTCGGCCCAGTGCTGGCGGCGGCAAAATTCCGGACCGAGGAAGAAGCCATCGCCCTGGCCAACGCGTCGCCCTATGGCCTGAGCGCCAGCGTATGGACCGCTGACAGGGAGCGCGCTGTGCGGGTGGCGCGCGCCATTGAAACGGGAAATGTCTCCATCAATAACGCCCTGGCGACGCAGGCGAATTCAGCCCTCCCCTTCGGCGGCGTCAAAGAGAGTGGTTTTGGACGTTATAAGGGCGCGTTTGGTTTGTACTCGTTTTGCAGTGTCAAATCCGTGCTATTGGACAAAGGCAGGTTTCGTTCAGACTTCCACTGGTACCCCTATTCTCGAAGAAAGTACGCCCTGTTTTCGCAACTGCTAGAGGTCCTGTACAAGGACGCGAAACCGGCCTTGCTGCGATTCCTCCCGCTTGTCTTCAAATTGATGCGCTTGAATGGACGCGGGTAGCGGAGGGGGTTAAACAGGAGAAAATAACGTTACCTGTTTTTATCGGTCATATAGGTCGTATAGGCCCTATATACCGGAAAACCCGCCCCTGTTTTCATCGTTTATGGAAGAGGCACAGCCTCAGCAACGGCTGTCTCAAAAGTTTGCTACGTTAATTTGGTTAACGCTGGCTTGTGGGCAAGGCCCCCATTAGATATCCAAGGAGAACTAGAATGCTTACAGTTGTAAATCCATTTACGGAATCCGTTGAAGTGGAATTGCCGCTTCTGGCCGCCGGCGAAGTCGAAGGGGTGGTCCGGAAGGGGCGCGATGCCTTCGAAGCCTGGCGACGTGAACCGGTCGCGGCGCGGGTCGCCCTATGCCACAAGTTCATGGCCGCGTTTGAAAAGTCGGGGGAGCAGATCTCCCGTGACATTACCCGTCAGATGGGCAAGCCGCTGGGACAGTCGCGCAATGAAGTCGCCGGCACGCTTGACCGCGCGCGCTATATGGCTTCGATCGCTGAACAGGCCCTGGCGGATGAATATCTGCCGGAGAAGCCGGGGTTTACGCGGTATATTCGCCATGAACCCCTCGGTGTCATTCTCGACGTTGCAGCGTGGAATTATCCGCTCCTCATTGCCGTGAATGTGGTGGTGCCGGCCGTGCTGGCGGGGAATGCGTTGATTATTAAACATTCCAGCAAGACGCCCCTCTGCGGTCAGGCCTTTGTGGACGCTTTTAGCGCCGCCGGCGCTCCCGAGGGGCTGGTCCAGCACGTCGTGGCGGGCCATGCCGTGACGGAAGCGATTATTCAGCATCCGGACATTGCACACGTCTCCTTCACGGGTTCCGTGGCCGGTGGTCATGAGGTGGCGCGTTCGGCGGCGGGCCGCTTTATCGATGTCGGCCTGGAACTGGGCGGCAAGGATCCCGCCTATGTGTGCGCTGACGCGGATTTCGAGTATGCGGTGGATAATTGCGTTGATGGCGTGTTTTACAATGCAGGACAGTCTTGCTGCGGCGTGGAGCGCATTTATGTGGAACGGAGCATTTACAGCGCTTTTGTGGACGCCTTCGCGGATCTTGCGCGCGCGTATGTGCTAGGAGACCCGACGGCCGACGGCACCACCCTCGGCCCGATGGCGTCGAAGAGGGCGCCGACCTTTCTTGCGGGACAGGTTGAAGACGCGCTGTGCCGGGGCGGCCGGTTGGTGGTTGACCCCGCTTCCTTCAAGCGGCCCGCTTCGGGGTGGTTCTCAGCCCCGGCGGTGGTGGCGGACGCGCCCCAGGACTCCTCGCTCATGCAGGAAGAAAGTTTCGGTCCTGTGGTGGGGATCCTTCCCGTCTCCAATGACGAGGAAGCGGTGCGGCTGATGAACGACAGTCCCTACGGGTTGACGGCGTCCATCTGGACCACGGACCTTGACCGCGCCGTCCGGGTCGGCGAGCGTATTGAGACCGGCACGTTTTACATGAACCGCTGCGATTTTCTGGACCCGGCCCTGCCCTGGTGCGGGGTGAAGGACACCGGGTGCGGTGCAACCTTGTCCCATTACGGGCTGCATCATCTGACGCGCCTGAAGAGCATGCATCTGCGCACGGAACTGCCGAAATAAAGAAAAAGAACGCGTACGGAGGCTTTGCCTCAACTGCCGACCTGGCGCACCGTGATGCTGCCATTCGTGTAAAGCGCTGTCGTATCCCATGCAAGGCCGGCAGGAAGCACGGGCAGGTCTATGGCCCTGAAACGAGCCGAGGGTGGCCGGGTGAAGTCCAGTACTTGATAACTGTCACCCGCTTTGAATACTTTTCCTTCGAGAAGAATCACTTCGAGAGTTCCATCAAACGTTGCCTGGGACGGATTGCCCAGACGGATCGGATGCCCTGGTATTGTTACCAGTTTCCCGCCGTTCATTTTAAAGGGACCGTTTATCATGGGGGATTCCGGACCGTCAAGGGTAAGAGTCTGCCCGCCAAGGTCCAGGGAACCCTCAAAAACAAGTTCCGCGCCGGAGGCTATCCGCAGGCGCGCTGGGCTGAAGAGCAGTATCGGAAGTTGGAGCGCGTGCCCGCCGCAGACAACTTCCAGGGTTCCCTCGCCGTCACCGGCATCGATAATGAGGGAGCCGCAACCCGCAACTGTAACATCGGACAGGGTTTGAAACCGAAGGCCTTTTACCCGAAAAAAGTGATCGAGGAGGACCGGTTCGCGGACATCGCCGGCGGTTCCGAAAAGCGCCGTTTCCGCCGGTGTATCGGGACGTCCCCAGTAAAACCAGTTGGCCGGTTCGTCCCAAGCCCGGGATACCGTGCCGGTCCAGGAGCACAGCCCCGGCGCCGGTCGGCGCACGTTGAAAAGTGATTTCTCAAAGAGGAGCGGGGGAGGATGGGCTGCGTTTTCCAGGAAATTGCCCACTGCATCGAACTTGAGCACGCGGCCGCCCTCTTCTTGGATATAAACATCGCCTGCTTCATCCTGGGCGAGCCCGACCGGTTTGTGCAGTCTCTTCCCCGCATAGGGCAACTTCGGCGCAAATACCCCCAGCGGCATCCGTTCATACTGCGTCTGTTCATAACGCACTATGTGGTCGCCGTCAATCTCCAGGTCATGTACGGGAGCCGCCTCGCGAAAATTCGGGATGCGGTGAAAGGTCATCAGGTTTGAATCATGGCCTCGGGGCGGTTTATACCCCCCGATTTTGAAGGAGGTGCGTGAAACCGCGGCAAGGTCATTGCCGTCAACCACGAAATTGAAATACTGGAAGGCTTCATGGTGCATATCGGGCGAATAGAGAAAGAATTTTTCAACACGCCAATGATGCAGGTCCGCAGAGGAGAGCAATGCCGCGGCGTTTCGGATCATGGCAGGCCGGGTGCCATAACGCCAGTCATCCTTGTGCGCGGGCAGGACGGGATTTGAGCAAATATAAAAGTGTTCGGAGACCGGGTCGTACACCGCGCCGAATTTTTTTTCCACCCCTGGAACGGCCGCGAAATCCGTCTCGGGGTTGAAAGAAAGTCTTGCCGGACTTTCCGCGCGAAGAATCGCCGTACAGGGTATCTGGTTGACTTTGGGCAACACGACCACCCCTTCCTTTGGCGATGCGACCACCTGGCCCTCGGACCAGAACGTGAAGTTCCCGCCCAGCCATTGCTTGTCCTGGGATACGCCCTTGGACAATGTCCAGGAATCGGCCCGAAGTAAATCGGCATTCACAGGCGCGGACATGAGACGCGTACTCTGGCTGATCCATAAGCGACCGTCATGGATCACCGGGCAATTGGACGTGCCGCCGAACTTGCCCGTCCGGAGCAGGCCGTTATTTTCATTTGAGGGCGTGGTCCAGGTAAATCCGCTGTCAAGGGATTTCCGGATAACGATATTGCCGCTTCTATGGGCATAGCCGAACACATAAAGCGCGTCGTTGTGCGCGAATACAGTGGACCAGAATTGCCCTTCAAGCACCGCCGTTTGCGTCCAGTGGTTGCCCCGATCCGTCGAGCGGTATATCTTGGTGATTCCGGACGTATCCTGCGAGGAACCCCGGCCGAACACATCATGGGAGGCGATGTAGGTCCCGTCGGCAAGTATTGTAATGGAAGGGGAACCGACATATTGGTCCTGTCCAGTGGCAAGCTCCAGCAGGGATGGGGCGGGCTGATGCCCTATGGCCACCCCGGGCGCTAGCGTCGGGTCCGGCGTCCCGGAAGCACAATAGGGAAGCGCCAGGGCGAGAGCGAGGATGCTTAGGGCGATTAAGGTTATAAGCGTGATTCGTTTGACAGTCATAAAGCCTCGACTCAAAATAGCATGCCTGTGAAAAGAGAAGCAAATAGGCGTGTTCTATTCGGATCGATGGATAAAATAGGCTGTATCTGTTGAATGGCGATCATCAAGAAACCAAGGCCGGTTTCCAAGCGTGGGGCAGACATTCCTGTCTGCCCAGTTTTCAGGATAGCCCATAGAAATAGTTATTGTTTGGAAAATCGGTAACGGTGTCCGCCCGTTTTTTAGACAAACAGGAATGTCTGCCACACGCTGGCGTCATTCGCATAGTCAGAAGTGTATGCAGCAAAACCAACAACAAAGCAATTCATGACGAAATGTCTATTACTATTGGCGAGAAGACAGGTGTTTTCATCCCAGGAGTTACTGTTCCATCGTATTTTCCGGAAAGTGCGCCTCTTGCTGCTCTATGGGCAACTCTTCGACGACAACAACGGTTTCCTGGCCTTCTTCAACAATTGCGAGCGCCTTGCCAACGGGCAATGCCGGCCTGGGAGTGTTCTCGTCTATGATGCTGGTTGTAATTTCAACTTCTCCGGGATAGACGTTTTGTGCGACGATTTCGCCGCCACGGGTGGCAAAATAGTGTTCCCCGGCAACCTGCGCTATCTCAGGTTCCACGTGCTTTACAAGCGCACTGAAGGAGTTGAGGGGCTGGCCGTCCTTAACGGCGTGAATCCGCAACGTTCCGCCCACAACCAGCGTCACGGTTATGGTTGCTCCCGATCCGGCTACGGCATACACGGAAGTAGAGGCATAGCCCGGACAGGAAAAGGCCATCTTGATTTCCTCTCCCGCAGGGAGGTTATCCAATGAAAACGCACCATTTGCGTCTGTGACGGTGTTTGAGGAAGGCGCATTTACCCTGACTTTTGGAAGTGCTTTGCCCGAGGCGTCGAAAACAACCCCCGTTATGCCTGCGGCCGGACTGAGTGCCGCGTCCACATGGTTGCCCTCACCACTTATGAGTTCTTTTAATGTTGTCTGCCAGGGTGCGAAACCGGTCGCCTGAATTATAACCTGAATGCCGGTTACAGGAATTCTTTCCATGCGGAATTGGCCGTTGGGATCGGCGAACCCGGCTTGACCGCTTTCAATACCACCCGTATCAAAAGGCGGGGAAGCCAACATAGCGTATTGCACCGAGAAATCAGTTACGGGCTTTCCGGTCTGTGCATTGGTTACGATGCCGGTCAGGACGGCGAATTTCTGCAGGACCAGTTTGAGGTTTTGCGTGCCTGCGGCGATACCCGATACGGCCAGTGGCGAATACCCCGGAGACAAGGCGTATATAGTGTGCGTTCCCGGTCCCAACCGGGTGAATGCGAATCGTCCAAGGGCCCCGCACGGGACCAGTTGGCTGTTGTCCAATCCCAATGCGGCTACGGGACAGGGCAGGCCGTTTGGATAGTAGAGCGTGCCCTCAATGGTAAGGTTGCCTTCGGGCATTTCCTGGATAAGCACATCGCGTGTTATTTGATTGTTCGCCACATCCACATCGATAGTGCCCAGGTGCCTTCCGGTTTGTAGCGTTGCGGTTACGGTGTATTTGCCCGGCAACAGGCCTGTAATACTAAATGTGCCTTTTGGGCTCGTGTGCCCGTAATTGGAATCAGAAGGAGTCAGGCGGCCGTCTCTATGAATTGGATAAGCCCCAACGTCGGCATTGTAGACAGGTTTGCCGTTTATATCGCGCACAATACCTTCGATGCCTGCGCTGGCGGCGACGGAAAGGATTAATACCGTTTCCACTTCCGGCGTTTCGGCGCTGAGTGTTACAGTAACCGTTTCGCTTCTGGAGGAATCATTTTTCGCCAGAAGAGAAATTTCGCCGCCTTCCGGGAATGCGAGCGTAAACGAGCCATCCTCTTTGGTGATCATGGTTGCCCACGAAGCCGTTGTTCCGTGCTCGTTTAAGCCATCTACTTTCGCCCGAGCTACAGGATGGTCCTCCGTATCGACTACCACGCCTTTGACCAGCATGGGAGGAACGAGCGAGATGTCCTGGTCCGTAACGGTTTCCCCTTGTTTTACGGTTATGTTTACGGTATCGCGATAGGCCATGGGAAACTGGTCGTTGGACAAGAGGTTGAGTTGGTAGGAACCCCCGGGCAATCCCATGAAGAGGTAGTTCCCCGAAGCGTTTGTAACGGCTTCCTTGCTCATGGGCGGATGTGCGTTGTTCGAATATAGGTGCAGTTCTATTTCCGCGATGCCTTCCCCGGTAGTGGCATTCAGCACACGTCCGGAAACAGATCCCCCCCTTGTAAGTTGTAGTTCTATATCCGATGATTTGCCGGGCCGTATCTCCGCCTTCTGGTTGGGTGAGGCGAGGATCAGCGCGGAGTCTTTTAACTTAAAGAAGTACTCGTCCGGGGGCAAAGATGCTATCTCGAAGGCGCCTGCGGCGTCCGACGTGAAGGAATTGCTCACACGGTAGTTCGACCCCTCGTCCCCATAACTCCTCGCCTGCATCCCGGTGTAAACCATCCCGCTTATTCCTGCGATGGGATTCCCCTCCGTATCCACGGTGTACCCGCGTAAAACGCCCGGTGTTTCGATAACCACGGTGGAGCGCAGCCCGTAACACGGCACATAATCGGTATAAAAAGGCTGGTGTCTAGGCGCGACAATATACAGTTTCCAGGCGCCGGGGATGATCCCGGCGAACATGAAGCGCCCTTTCGAATCGCTTCGCGCCCGCACGCCGCAAACGGTCACATGGTCAAATTCCTCGCCGGAAAACAGCTCGTGGCTGACCGGATAGATGACGGCGCCGGGTACCGCTTCGCCGGAAGAATCCACCAGCAGTCCATAAGAGCGAATCATGGGATACATCTTGACGTTACGCGGTCCGCGGACATCACCGTTTTCCTGAATTTGAAAGTCATGGGCGCCGCCAAAGACGCGCGTGGTCGCCGTAACTGAATATACGCCCGGCGGCATGTTTTCCAGGGTAAACGCGCCGTTAGCATCGCTTTGCGCCGTGTAGATATCCGTATGGTCAGGCGGAAGTTCCGTGGCTTTCCAGGTGATCCGTTCCGCTTTTACCTGCGCTCCGCCAACCGCTTGATCCAGGGGGGTGACCAGCACATTCGATAAAGAATACAGGGTTTCTGGATGCTGGTCTACAGATTCCTCCTGTCCCTGGACATCAGTAGCCGGGGGCACATCCGCAGCGGTCGAATCTTGTTGCGCTTCATCTGTGGTTTTGTTATTCTCTGGAAAACTTGGACTCCAATCGAAAAGGGTGGGGGCCGTGAAAAACGCGGTCGCGGCCATGGTCAGTACAACGCCCCCCGCGCCGGCCAGTTTCCCCGCGCCAAGGAGGAATCCCATTATCATTCCGTGCGCCGGTTTGACTTTCCAGACCACCCCCGCCGCAAAAGCGGCGGCAGCGATCTTCTTTGATTTTTTCCGTATATCGGCGGAACCGGCCATTTCCGGGATTTGTTTCACCAATTTCGCACCGAGCGCTTCACGGGCGCGTTGAAGACGTTTCGCGGCTGCCACCCGTGAAATCGCGTACATCCCGCTGATTTCGCGCAGCGAATAGCCAGCGTAATAATGGAGCAACAGTAATTCACGTATCTCCTGATCCACTTCCTGCAAAGTGTGATGAAGCATTTCATGCATCTCGCGACGGGCCGGTTCGGGATGGACCGCCGGAATCGACTCCAGGGCCGTATCGCTTAAAGGAACTTCGTGCTTATTTTTCCGCTGCCAATTAAGCGCGTTGTGTCGCGCAATGGTCAACAGCCACCCCGGAAATTTTTCGGGCGCTTTCAGCGAATCGAGTTTCTGGTAGGCGGCGATGAAAGATTCCTGGGCCACGTCTTCCGCATCCGTTGGGTTGCGCAGAATACTCTTCGTTGTGGCCAGTACCGCCGGCAGGTACCGTCGCACCAGCATTTCGAACTCGTTCTGGTGGCCGCCCAGAACCCGACGAACAAGATGTGCATCCGAACGCGCGAAAAGCATCGTAAGCATATAGGATCCTCCATTTACTCCTATGACACGCCGGACTAGCTGCTGTTGACATCATAACGCAACGCCGCGCAAGAATAAATAATAGCCTTCACCTATCCAATGAAAAGTGGACCGAATTTGAAAAAAATCATGGGATGGTGTATAGTATGGAAACATTCAGCAAATTAAAGTGTTTCTTGAATAATCCAACAGAAAATGGAGGCGCAGTTCATGGTCATTGTCGTGCATCGTGCGATGTCGCGCCCCCGGTCGGTTCGCTGAAATTAGCGTAATTCGCTTCCTTCCAGCCGCCTGTTCCGGGGTGGCTGTTCTTTTTCCCCCCAGCCGTAGTGTGTGCCATCGCACGTTTTCCGTTTTCCCCATGATTGTTGAGTGTATTATTTAAACGGAGAATAGCAATGACCAGTATGCATGATGAGAACATTACCGAGGGCACAGTTGTCCCCAAAGGGACGCTGGAAAACTTGGGTTGGGATTTTCAATGGGCGCGGCAGTTCGTGCCCTTTCTTGAACAGGGATTCACGCCGGCCCGGGTGACCTGTGAGTACCGCGAGGCCTATGATGTGGCCGGGGAATCGGGCGAACTCCGTGCGGAGATCTCCGGCCGGTTCCGCCACGAGCATCCCGTCCACGCGGAATGGCCCGCAGTGGGCGACTGGGTCGCGATCGTCTCGCGCCCGGAAGAAGCAACGGCGACCATACATGCCGTGCTTCCGAGGCGAAGCCGCTTTTCACGCAAAGCCGCGGGAGACCGGACGGAAGAGCAGGTCGTGGCCGCAAACGTGGACGTCACTTTTCTGGTCGCCGGCCTTGACGGCGATTTCAATGTCCGGCGTATTGAGCGATATTTGATGGTGGCGTGGGACAGCGGCGCGCGGCCGGTAGTAATTCTGAACAAAGCCGACCTCTGCGCCGACATCGCCCGTTACGTTTTGGAAGTCGAAGCCGTCGCTTTCGGTACGCCGGTAATTGCGTTGAGCGCGGTTACGGGCCGGGGCCTGAAGGAATTGTGTGACATGGTGCCTTACGGTGCCACGGGCGCTTTCCTCGGCTCGTCGGGCGTTGGCAAGTCCTCGCTGGTAAACGCTCTTGTCGGTGAAGCACGCCAGACGACGCGGGCGGTGCGGGATGACGACAGTCACGGCAGGCACACAACAACCAGCCGGGAACTGATTCGGCTGCCGGACGGCGGTATGATCATTGACACGCCGGGCATGCGGGAACTCCAGGTCTGGACCGGCGATGACGGGCTGGACACGGCCTTTGCCGATGTGGAGGCGCTGGCTGCGCAATGCCGCTTTGCCGACTGCACCCATATAGGCGAGCCGGGATGCGCGGTCCAGGCCGCCCTTGAAGACGGAACGCTGCAACGGGACCGCTTCAGGAGTTACGCAAAACTGCAGCGTGAAATCCAGTACCAGTCCTTGCGTCAGGATCAAAGCGCACGTCTTATCGAGAAAAACCGCTGGAAGAAAATCGCGAAAGAAGTCCGGCGGATCGAGCGCGACCGAGAAAACAGGTGACGGAATGGTATGAAACGAGTCTGACCTTTTGTCAGGCCCGTTTCCCTCCTTCTTTTCCTATTATGAATCCTGCGCGACAGTATGGTAATTTTAGTAAATTATCGGCTTATAGCCGCTATAAAAAACAAGAAGTTGAATTGTGTCGTATAGGCGGTGTTTGGGAGTGTGCAAGCCATTTATGTGTAGGACCGGTAGGACGCGTAGGATAGGATTGTGATGTTTTTAAGTCCTATATGTCTTATACGTCCCATACGTCCCATACGTCCCATATCACTAAAATACAATATAAAGTCTTGTCTTCCATCCGGGTTGCGGGCTCAAAATCCGGAAATAAAAACCGGTTAAACCAGGAGAACACAGGCATGAAACCTTACAGCCGACGTGATTTCTTAAGGGCCATTGGCTGGGGAACGCTTGCTGCGTCGGGCGCCGGGAGTGTTTGGGGCGCCCCGATCCATGAAGGCAGCAGCATTATTGAAGCGGGGAAGAATATTTCTCGTGGCGGTCCCGCTTTCCTGGAGGACGGCGTGGTGGTTCAGCCGCGCCGGGAGATCCCGGTGCTGCGGGAAACGGATGTGCTGGTGGTGGGTGGCGGCACGGCAGGCGTGGTGGCTGCTCTGGCCGCCGCGCGGGCCGGCGTGCGCGTAACCCTGGTCGAGCGTTACGGTTGTTTCGGCGGCCTCTGGACGGCCGGCCTGGTGCTGATCGTGCTCTCCACCCATGTCCGCGCCGGAGGCAAACACCAGAAGATGGTGTACGGCATCGGCGATGAGATGCTCGCGCGTATTGCGGCCATACGTCACGGCGCGGTCAATTACGGCGCGGACAGCACCCAGGACGCGACTACGGACCCGGAGGTCACCAAGTATGTAATGGCGGGTATGTTGCGAGAGGCCGGGGTCGACATCCTGTTGAACAGCTGGGTGACCAATGCCGTCATGGATGGCAACGTGATACGGGGCGTGCTCTTTGAAAGCAAATCGGGTTGTCTCGCCGTGAAAGCCAAACAGGTGGTGGACGCCACGGGCGACGGCGATGTGTTTGACGCGGCCGGCGCGGAAAGCGTGCCCCATGTGCACCGCATCGGCCTGGTCCATCGCCTGGGCAACGTGCCGTCCTCGGTGGATGCAAAAACGCTGAATCTCGGTTCCGTGACCCCGGTGCCCGACGTGCGCTGGGTGAACATGCAGGGGCCACAGGGCGATTGCACGGATATCGAGACCCTGACCCAGTGCGAACTCGACGGACGTGAGGCCATTTGGCGCCGAGTGAAGGAGATACAGGAAAGCGCTGGCGGCGAACAGGTGTTTGTCCTCGACGTGGCGTCCCAACTGGGCGTACGCGCATCACGTACCCTCGCTGGAACCGAAGAGTTGCGTCTGGAAGACTGGAAACAGGAAAAACAATATCCCGATGTGATTGGTGTCGGCGGCGATTATTCTTTTATTCCGGGACGGGGCTGCTCCATTCCTTATGGTGTCCTGGTGCCCAAAAGCATAGACAACCTGCTTGCTGCGGGCCGCTGTGTGGCGGCGGACAACACCATGCTCAACTATACGCGACTGATCGCGCCCTGCATGCTTACCGGTCACGCGGCGGGCGCGGCGGCGGCCTTGGCGGTCACAAGCGACGTGGCGCCCCGTAACGTGGGCTTGCCGGTGTTGCAGGACATGCTGCGGCAGCAAAAGGCGTTTCTGGGATGAAACGCCCAAAAAAAAGCACCGTCATCAAAATAGCCCTGCTTGTTGCCCTTCCCTTGATCGCCTTGTGGTCGTTTCCGAGGGCGCTAGGCATCCTTTTGCCTGCACTCAGTCCCTTCCTGGGCCTGACCTCGGTGCTGACTACGCGAACTGTCGGGATCACGCTGTTGGCTGTGTTGCCCATGACAGCTCTTATTGTCTGGATGCGTCGTTTCTTCTGCCGCTTTCTCTGCCCTGTGGGGTATGTCAGCGAAACTTGCGGTAAAATAAGTCCGCAACCCTGGCGCGGCTATTTGCGACTTCCCCGCTTGGGTCAAGGCGTGGCCTTGTTTACCCTCGGCGGCGCTTTTTCCGCAGTGCCGTTTTTCTTGTTCCTGGACCCTCTCGCGCTGTTCATCGGCGCCGTGGGCACGGCGACCTATTGGGCCTACGGCCTCTGCTTTGCTGGCGTTGTGTTGATTAGCCTTCTGTTCCCCGGCCTCTGGTGCGCGCGACTGTGTCCGCTGGGCGCCTGTCAGGACCTGGCGGTCGACCTGAAGGATCTGGCTGTGGGAAAATGGTCTGGCAAGCCCGTTCCGGCCGGGAATGCCGGACAAGTTCCCCGGCGTATCTTCCTGGGCGTCTGCGGCGGCGCCGCGACGGCAACGCTTGTGAACCATCTGCAGGTGACAGGGGAGTCCCCGTCCCTGCTGCGTCCGCCCGGGGCTGCTGACGAACTCACAATGCGCGCCTTGTGCGTCCGCTGCGGCAGTTGTGTGCGCGCATGCCCGGAAACCATCCTCCATCCCGACCTGACACCACCTGACCTTACCGGTCTGCTGCTGCCCGTGGTGCGGTTTAAGACCGGCCACTGTCTCGACGACTGCGCCCGTTGCGGCGAAGCCTGCCCCACGGGCGCCATCGCCTGCCTGCCCGTTGCCGAAAAGAACGAACGTAAGATCGGCTTGGCGCGGGTTGACCAGGAGGCCTGCTTGCTTTCCCGGGAGATCGAGTGCGGCATCTGCGCCGCCGTATGCAAACGCGGCGCCGTAGTCGAGGCCTTTTCAAAGGACAGCTACACCGCGTCAATCCGCATTGACACGGACCGCTGCAATGGTTGCGGCGCCTGCGTGAACATCTGCCCGCCGAGAGCGATTACCATCATGGCCGATACACATGACTAGGATTCCCGGGAGCGTGGTCTGGGAGCGCGGCCGTCCTCGACCGCATGCTTATGTACAAACCTTCAGCGGTCATGGTCCATATAAAAAACGCTAATGGAATCAGGGGTCAGAATGATACGAAAATTCACAGGTAATGACATGGACGCAGTGCTTGATATCTGGCTCACCGCCTCCATAAAGGCGCATGATTTCATAGCCCCCTCCTTTTGGGAATCACAAGTTAAAAATATGCGGAAGGTCTATATTCCGGCTTCAGAAACGCATGTGTACATGCAAAACGCAAGAGCCATCGGTTTCTACGCACTGTCTGGAAACACCCTGGCCGCACTCTTTGTCGCCCCCGAATACCAGGGCCGGGGGGTTGGCAAAGCCTTACTGGCACACGCCAAAACGCAGCGGGAGGCATTGACGTTGTCCGTCTACAAAGAGAACGGGGCGAGTTGTCAGTTTTATCTTGCCCACGGGTTTGAGGTAATCCGAGAACAGACGGACGCGCATACAGGGCACCTGGAATACATCATGAGCACAGGCACATAACAAGGATACAGCGGCTGGAAGTGTTCGGAGCGCGGTCGTTCTCGCCGGCCTGGCCCTGCTTCCGCACAGGAAAGAATATCCGCGGCGAAGCCGATTAATCCAATGTCTGATTGTGGGTCCGCGCAAGAGTAGGGGATTATGGACGGAAACGTTCCAGTTGCATTTCCGTGATGGCCCGGTAATCCTTGGCATTGGCCGTACAGAGCCGTTGCCCGTTTTCAACTGCAGTGGCCGCAATCAAGGCGTCGGGGACGCCGATGTTTGACTTCAGGGCGTATTCCTCCAGGTAAATGGAGGCACGGTGACCGATATTCTCCGACAACGCCAGTATCTGAAAATCCAGATTGGCGAGGGCCTTTTGGGTTGCCTGCAGTTCGCGCTTGTTGCGAGCCCCATGAATCAGTTCCATATAAGTCACGACGGAAATCTGCAGGCTGTCCGCGCGGTCAATGGCCGCAGCTGCCCGGACATTTCCGCGCAAGGCCCAAATGATGACATCCGTATCAAAGAGCATTGAAACGCCCTTTCCTAAGGGCGCGGACATAAGCGGCCGGGTCGGCCATATCGTCGCGGTCCGCCCACATGCCAAAGGCCTCCTGATCTTTCATGCTGGGGCGTTCCAATTTGCGGATGGGTTCAATGCGGGCAACCGCGCTGCCGCGGTTGGTGAGGGTAACACTCTCATTCCGCTTGATGGCATCAAGAATCCTTTTAGGATTGCGGCGCATGTCCAAAATGGTCGCTTTCATAATCGGTTCTCCTATCATTGTGTGCATATATAGTATGCACTTTTCTCTTCCACCAGTCAACAGACAGGGATTTGTGGGAAAAGTCAAGCGCCGTCGTTCATTATTCTTAGGGCTCCTGCATAACCGATGACACTACATACACGAAATCGTTGCAGCATTGAATGCGGCTAGAGCAGGCTTCCCCGCCTATAAAGGTCATTTGCTTGTCGTTTATCCGGCCTTTTCCCACCCGTTGATAGAATACACCATAATTTCATCTCCCACCAGCCGGGCTAATGTCTTTTTTCCGCACTGCCGTGGTCCGTGGATCAACACCCCAAGCGACTCTGTCAGCGCGTCCAAGATGCGCAAACGGAGGTGACGAGGATATCGGGCGCTTGTTTTCATGGGCGATGTCGTATAAATAGAAAGTATTATCTCAAGTATATCTTCGTCTGATTATCGGTTTAAGCCCGTCTAAGTGTCGCTTCACCTGCCTGCAGCACCGAAATGCCTTAATTTACGCAGCGTTTCACTGTCCGTTGCAGAAAAGAACGGGCGCGAGATAGGCTTGGTGCGGGTTGACCAGGAGGCCTGTCTACTTTCCCGGGAGATCGAGTGCGGCATCTGCGCGGCCGTATGCAAACGCGGCGCTGTGGTTGATGCCTTTTCAAAGGACAGCTACACTGCCTCCATCCGCATTGACACGAACCGGTGTAATGGCTGCGGCGCGTGCGTGAATATCTGCCCGCCGAGAGCGATTACTATCGTTGCTGATTTGCGTGTTTAGGATGAATTTGACTGGTATACACTTGGTGTCCTGCAAAACGCACCTGAAATAAAAAAGGACTCATGAAAGACTCGTAAGTCCCTTGATTCTCAAACTGGCAACCCAATCATGTATCCATGCTGATTCCGCGAATGCTGACCTGTTTCAGATCCACAGTGGCTCCAGCAGGGAACTGGAGTCGCAGTGCGGTGATAGGGTGACCGCCGGTGTCAATCGTGACGCGGTACGTTGGGAATTCCACGCCGGGGTAGCCGGCGATGAACTCCATTTCCTGCCCGGCCTTAACGCCCTCGTCCGTTGCCCATGCCACTCTCGCGACATCAAAACGGTCGCACTTGGCCTCGATTTCGATCATAACGGGATGATTCCCGGCCTCGATATTCAAACTCGGAAACTCAATCTGTGGCTCCTTATTTCCCGTGTTTTCCGCCGGAAGACTCCAGAGCAGGTTCTCGGTCACGGGAAGTCCAGCCTCCAACCGGTCCACGACCTTCTTCAGTGGAGCAAAGGCGCCTGCATAATAACGTTCGAGGGCCTGGGTAAACTTGGCGCGGGTGGCTGCGATCCTGGCCAGCGCAGACTTCTCTCCATCCGCGTCACCGGACTGCCTTGCCTGCACCGCCGCCAGCACGAGACCCTGCAAATCGTCCCACATGGACTGGGGCAAAGGGTCATCGAGCAGGGCGTCCATCTCTTCGCGGCTTGCGCATTCGAGCAGGTCCTTCGCCTTGGCATCCGCGACGAGTTGTCGCAGGGCGTCCACCTTGACTGTGGCAAACGCCGTGCCGACGGGCCCTTCGGGTGGCCGCCCGACGTCCAGCCGCTCTTCATACATTGAGTAGTAGAGGCGCACTTCGTCGCCAAGGAGTATCGCCGTGGCGGCGCCCACGCCCGTGAATCCTTTCTGTCCATATGCCGACCAGGTCACCACCGGATCGCTGTCTTGAAACGGCTCGGCGGTGTTCGGGTCGTTCCATTTAACCCAATGGACGCCGTCGAGCGAAAAGGCATATCCGATGCGTTTCACGCCGCAGATGATTTCGTTGTTGCTGGGTTGCCCCGTGTAAAAGAGGTGATAGCTCGCGCCGGGTTTGCCCGCATACACATGCGTGCCGGAGGGCTCGTCATCAATCTTCACGACGCCCGCTGCGTAGATCCAGCCGCCGTCCCACGTCCCTGGTTTTCCCTGGGTCAAAATCGGGTTCAGGCGGCACTTGCGCCAGTGAATGCCGTCTTTGCTCTCCGCGTAGCCGAATTCATTCCGGTAGCCCCGCTGCCCGCGCGTGATGCCGACATGCCATAGTTTGAAACGGTCCCCGTCCCTGATCATGGCGTGGTCGCCTACCACTATCTCATCCCAGTCCCCGAGCGGCCCCATGTAAAAGACCGGGTTTGCCGGTTCGGGTGTCCAGTGGATGCCGTCCGGCGAGCGCTTGAGGCCCATGCCATCAAAGGCTCCGTTACGGCGGTTGCAGGTGGACCAGAACGTAATCCAGTAGTGGCCGTCCCATTTGAGAACGTCGGGATCGCCGCACTGGTTGCCCGTCGGCCAGTCGCCCGTGTTGTCCTGGTTGACGACGGATTCCTTGCCCGCCGGCCAGGTCCAGGTGATGCCATCCACCGACTCGTTATACCGGCCCAGCAGCGAATCCCACATCCGAAACTTGTCATCCTTGATTACCGCAGGCGAATAGTTTGTCAGGTTCACTGGATTCCCCGCGTACGGCGTGACGGGCGACGACGTGATGCCGTAGAGTCCCTTGACGGAAACGTCACTGAACGCGCCGGTCGCCGCGTTGGTGAAGAAACCCACCCGGCCCACCGGCTGGGTGGTAAAATCCTGCTCTTGCCCCAGCACCACAAAGTTGCCGTCAATATAGCAGTAGATTGTCGCGTGATCAGTCACCACGGTCATTTCATAGGTTTTGCCCGGTTCCACCGGAAACGGCGCGACCGCCAGGTTTCCCAAATGGTCGCTCTTCAGGGGCTCGAAGGCCAGTCCACGTGATTTTTCAATGCGTACCTCGCGGCTGCCCGCCCATAGGCCGACGGTGTAGAACGTATCCGTTGTTTCATCGCCGCGGACGATCAACCGAACCCCGGGCGAAGCCGCCGTTGCGCCGAGAGTATCCACCCGCACCTTCGCCTTGATAACGCAGTCCAACCAGCGCGGCCCCCGTATAAAAGCCCGTGCATACGGCGCCTCCGCGTCCGCCTGCGTCAACGCGCCATTTTTCACCTGCCAATCCCCAGCCTTCATTTCAAGATTTTCAAACGCCTGCGCCGGTTGCAGCGTTTCATTAGCGCGCTCGACTACCGCCACCCCGGCCTCATTGGGCCGTGCCACTTGTGCCCCGGCAAATAGGGCGTGCGAGATGACGATCCCGATCAAAATGAACGGACTTTTCGCCCGACAGGTTGAGAGGCGCTTGCAGATCCTCACGATGGCGCAGGGTTCGAGGCAATTACTCATGGTCAGTCCTTCCCTTTCTGACTCGTTTTTGTCTACGGTTTCCGACCCTTCTTGATCGCATCCACAATCGCGTCGGCAATCGCTTTCATCCCGCGATCACCCGGATGCCCCGCCACCCCGGCATGCGCGATCGGACGCTCCGAACGGGCATAGTTGCCCTCCTCCCCGGCCAGCGCGCTGATATCGACAAAGAGTGCACCCACATCGGCCGCCGCTTGTTTGAGTATCGGGTCTTTGGTTGGGGAGGGCCCGAAGTTGCTTCGCACTACAATCGTCGGATCCCCGTCCTTCTGGAACGCTTTCAAGAGCGTGTCCAAACTCGTGTGGAACTGCGCTTTGGACTCCTCGGTCGTTAGATCGGCCACATTTTCGCCGATGGCCAGAACCAACAGGTCCGGCTTGAAATCGATGGCCTCCCGCAGTTTCTCTTCAATGGGAAAGGTGGCGTATTGCCGCTCGAAATCGGCAATATTCAGCACGCGGAATTTGGGCGCGGAAAAGCCGCTTTCGGGCATTTCGGAGAGTGCTCGAAGCACCAGATGTAAATAATCCTTCTCCACGGCGCTGGCGGCCATTCCCCAGTTTCCCGTCCAGCCGATGGACTCATTTGGCCCATGCAGCGTGATGCTGTTGCCCAGAAACAGGATCTTTTTCCCCGTGCCTGGCGCGGTTTCTCCGCCGTTTGGAGCCTCGATGCGTACGTCGCTGACAAAGGGCCCCACGCTGATCCCCGCTTCCTCCAAGCTCGTGACGACTTTTCCATTGATCTGCATGTTCGAGATCATGACGCCCTTGACGTCGTGCGTTTCGTCGAAACCCGACAGCGCAGAAGGTGGAAGCAGCTTGCCCGTCGTCGAGCAGTCGCGCACGACGATGTTGCGCATCGTGCCACGCTCCCGATCGGTCGACCATGCGCCGCGAAGGATCACCAAGACCAAGAAGTGCGGGCGATGGCCCGGCTGGCCTGTATAGGTCGCGTCGCGGCCGTTCTGTATCTGTGGCGCATAGTTGACGTCGTCGACTTCGAGCCGGATCCGTTCAAATGTCACGTCGTGAATGGCCGCGCGATCGCCGTGTTGCACATCCATGGCGATTTCGGCGGTCCGCACGACATCGCAATCGCGGAACGTGACCTGCGAGATTTCGGGCGAAGCCGTCTCGGCGCCTATCTCGAGCGCACGACCCCACTCGTTCCACACGACGCAACGCTCGAACAGGATATTGCTGATTGGCACGTCCTTATAGTAACTCAACCCCTTGACCACGAGGCTGTCGTCGAACGAGCGCACGAAACAGTCGAGCACGGTCGCATTCCGGCTGTTGCAGAGGTCGATGCCATCGGCGTTGTACCGCCAGAGACCGATCAGTTTGATATGGGTAATCTGTATCTCCGAACAATTGAACGCAGACAAGCACCACAGCGGCGGATCGCGCAGAATCGGGCCGTCGATCGTCACATTGGCGCAACGCACAAGATGAATGCAACCGCCGAAGTTGTCGAGGTACTTGCTCTCGTCAGTGAGCCCGAAGTACCGCTCCAGCTCGCTCGAGTCAATGATGCCCGGCCCCAGAATCTTAATATTTGTGGCGTCGGCGGCTTCAAAACAGCCATAGACCACGGCCCCGCCCGCCACATAGACGGTCTCATTGCTTTGCAACGTCACCCTGCCCGGACGATGGATGCCGGGGCCAAAATACCGCACACCGGCTGCGTGTGGGTCTACCGTCACCGCGGGCGGATTCGCGAACATGTGCAGGGCTTTGTGCCATCCGTTTACTTCCACGGCGAGCTGTTGCGGCGTATCCAGATGGAAGCGGATGCGGTTGCCCTCGACCTGCGGCTGAATACCCCGGGCCGTCGGCCGGATCGCCACCGATTCGACGGGGCGTGCGCTGACCACCTCGACCTCCACCGGCGCTGTCATATCCCAATAGACGAACGAAGCCAGCTCTGTCTGGTCGATAGGCCGCTGATACCCCGGCCAAACCTGATTAAACGGCATCGCCGACACGCGGCACACATAAACAGGCGCTGCCTGCCCCGCGACCGTTATCGTAAAATCCTCGGAGAGCGGCTCTTCCGGCGGCGCGGGATACACCGTCACGCTCCCCTCCGATGTTCCAGCCGCGTTTTCCGGCGTCTGCGCAAGCGCGCCCGGCGTGATTCCCAAAACCAATACCAGGGCAACAACAATAATTGCAATTGAACGTAACATGGGAAAACTCCTTAAGAAGCATTTCGAATGAACCCTACGATATCCGAAGGTCTAACAAAAAGACAAACGATTTTGCCGCAATTTTGCGTACGGAAAGAGTAGTTCAACGCAGGTGGAGGCATTCATGGGTTATTTGCGCGTTCGATGGAGTAAAAGATAAGCCGCGAATCGCGCCGGTTCGGAATTTCAATCGTGAACCCCGCTTCGCGAATCTGCTTCCCGTCTAATACCCAGCTTTCTCCCGAATCATAATCCTCGAACTTCCATTGCACCGCCGGATGAACCGTCAAAAGATCAAAGGTCATCTCCCGGACATCGCTCTTCGCGCGGCGCAAGGCGAGTATCATGCCTGCATCTTCTTTCGGAAGATAGAGATGATACGCTGTCCAGGCAGCCGGATCGCGTTGTGTGTGGGTCAGGGGATAATAATCGCCAAAAAAGTACTTCTTGCAGCGTTGTGCCTGAACGACATTCGCCTTGATCTGGAGCCATTCCGTCTCCGTCTTGGCAACGAGCCAGTTTTCCATGCCGGGGTTCAAGGCGCTGCGGGCGTCATAGGTATCCAGGATCGTCCAGCCTCGCGTCGCGCTTCCTTGGACCGGGAGCCAATGCTGAATGCCGTAACTGTGATCCTGCGTCGACTCCGCGGTCGCTTCCGGAAAGCAGTTGTAATCGCTCCGCCAGAGCGGTTGCCCGCGCGAAATCGATTCCAGGTCGATGCGCCGTCCGCCGCTGGCGCAATTGAGAATGGCCAGGTGCGGGAATGCTGCGCGAAGCGCGTCCCAAAAGGCGAAATGGCCCTCGATGAACCGCATCTCGTTCATGCCCCAGCGGTCGGGTTCTGCCGCTGTTTCCAGGTAAGGATTCGGTTCAATATTGAAATCCTCTTCGTACCAATCGATGTTGTAATCCCTGATCAGACCGCTCACGACATCGGTCGCCCACTTCAATGATTCCGGCTTGCCGAGGTCGAGAAGAAGTGTTTGCCCGTCCCGGATCTGGCCGTCGGCATTCCCGGTCAAAAAATACTCAGGATGTTCGAGTGTGACCGGCCGGCCGTGAATGGCGCGGCAGGGTTCGACCCAGACCAGGAACTTCATGCCTGCCGCGTGCGCGGCGTCGCTGACCGGTGTGAGCGTGCCATTATGCCAGTTCGGGTTCGGCCGCCAATCCCCGGCCATAGGCCCCCAGTCACCCTCAAAAACGGAATACGACGGTACAACCCCTGTTCCGTACCAACCGGCGTCAAACCAATAGACGTCCAGGGGAATCGTATACGATTTGATTTTTTCGATAATTTCGAGGTGCTCCTTAGACGGAATCCCTCCCCAGACGACTCCGGAAACCGGCGGCTCGACCAGTTCTCCCTTGATGCGCGGCGAATACTGCTGCAGGACCAGCCTGCGAAACATGTTTTGGCCATGGAGGACCTCTCCCTGCCAGTAGAGAACTAAATTCAACGTCGACCTTACTGTTTCGCCGGGATGAAGGATCGAATCGAAGTTTTCGACACCGGCCAGGATCGTTGATTTCCCTTCCCCCTGGTGATCAAAATAGGCGCGCCATGCGCCGCTCCAGCCGAGTCCGGCGATCAGCCCGTCGCCGCCGGTCTGATAGTTGAAGAACGGCAGCCAGATCGCGCTCGAACGTTTATCCGTCGGAATGAGGTAGGCGTGTGCCTGCGCCCAGGCGGCGTTTGAGGGCGTGTCCATGGCTATCCGGCGGCGTTTGTCCCACATCGAATTGTGCATGACCTCGCTCATGAAGTGAAAATCATCCTCATGCCCCGGAGAGCCGACCGAACGGTGCAGCATCGGCATCGAAGCGTCGGATCCATGCCAGCAGGTGTCGATCCCCCAGAAATCGTGAATCTTTGCGGAATCGGCTTCTCCGTCGTTTCGGACGCGGACAACCCATTGGAAGGCGGGGAAATCCTGAAACTCGGTCAGTTCCATTTCGCAATATAGCGAGGTCTGGACGTCTTGCCAACTCAAAACATGCGTGCGCGTCCTGTCATCCTGCCACCCGCCTGACGTGATGTTGGCTGTGTCGATTGTAACCCATTCCCGGCTGCTTCGTTGACCGCAGAGGAAAGAGAAAGGGAGGTCGCCGATGTAACGCCCGGCGGCAGCGTCCCCTTGTCCGAGGAGAAACTGTTTCCATTGTGCGACGAACGCCATCTCGCTGGCTGTCGGCTGTGACGAATACGGCTCGACCGGAATCTCCTCGCCGAAAGCGAACGCGGAGAACAACATTGTTGCGGGCAAGAACAGAAGCAAGGGGAGTCGGTGTTTCATAGTTCCTTATCCCTTAATGTGGTTATAGATTGTGGCACGCTACCAGAAGGTCCTTTCGTGCCGCGTTGATAGTGTATCCTAGCATAGAACAAAACGACGAATTCTGTAGCGAACGGTTTACTGGTCTGAGAAGTGTTAAGGTAAATCCTGGCCCGGAGGGTAAGAAGAAATTCCAGTCCGCCCGTAATGCATAGATGAAAATATCGATGGTGTCGGCTTGCCCGGGTTATTTCCTCTCGTTCCCAAATTCCATTTGAGAACGTAATCACTCTTGAAATTCTATTTCCCTTTTGACATCGGTTCGTCCGAAGTATTTCGGTTCTCGACCATGGTTGCGAAGTAGAACCTCGCTGACAAGTGCGTTCCCAAGTGCAACTCTTGTCATTACCTGACAAGTGCCATGACATCGTTCAGTGAAATAAGTGCCACAACATCGTTCAGTGCCAAGGACTTCGAATTGATTATTGAATGTCCACGACGAAGTACTCGCGAAATCACAGGTATCGGTTGTGCCCGCCAGGAGTGCGTTTTTTGAGGCATAAGCGGTCTGTCAATCCGATGCGATTGTCTTGAATATTCGAGACAGGGCGGCGTTACTGAACGATGTCCTGGCACATAACCAGGTGAACGATGTGTTGGCACCTGATAATTACCCACAAGTATGGGGTGAGAAATTGGTTATCGTCTCATGAAGTTTGTGTTGGAATCCTGAAAGGATTCTGTCGTATAGCCCAGGGTTGCGGTACTCCGCTACCCTGGGTCGGATAACGCCCAAAACTGGGTTTACCCCAAAGTGGTTATGTCAAAAAGGGCGAGGTGACGTAACCCTTTCAGGGTAAACAAGACTTGGGTTGGTAACAATCTCCCAGGGTAGCGGGGTACCGCAACCCTGGGCTAGCGTCCTCAGCCCCTTCGGGGCATTTTCAGGTCATTGCGCCTTTGGGATTGCCTGTGTATTACGAAAAATAAGGGCGAAAGTTAGGGGTAATGCCAAGAGTGCAACTTGGGAACGAGCCGTGGAAGGACTCCGTCGTGTTTGATTTCTCCGGAGCGATTACCCTCTTTGTTAACGGATGCGTATAATAACGAACGCTATACAGAACGTATTGAAGACAGCAACCCCGACAAAACCAATAAGGAGCGAATGAAGGATATGAAACGTAGAAGTTTTCTGACCGCTGCGGCGGCAGGCGCCGGCGTGTTTGCAATGGGCTCGAGCAAGGGTGCTTTGGCCCAGGTGCCGGAGGGACAGCCTTTCGCCAAACTGCCCCTGAAGATTTCATGCAGCTACGGCTGGTTGAAAGACTGCCTGCCTGAAAACAGTTCGCCTGTGGATATATTCAATTTGGCCGCTCAATGGGGATTCCCGGCCGTTGAACACCTGGGCGCGGGGGAAGACCGGCAGAATTATGACGACTTTGTTAAAGCGACAAATGAAACCGGCGTCAAATGGAGTTGCATCATGGGCGCCGGGCGCATTACCCAGGGCGAAATGCTTGATCTGTCGCAGCATGATCGTCTTGAGAAGCAGTGCGCGGAAGCCATCGAGCAGGCCAAAGGCCTGGGCTGCAAGTGCATCGTGGGCCTGACCGGCGAGACGAGTTCCAAATGGACAATCCGTTACGACAAGGCAGCCCAGAATGTCATCACCTTCCTGCGCCGTGTCAAGGGCATGCTGGAAGAGAACAACATTATGATGGTACTGGAAACCCTCAACCAGTTGCGGGACCATCAGAATTTCTGGTTGACCACGACGGATCAGGCCCAGTTGATTATCCAGGCGGTGGACAGTCCCAATATCAAGCAGTTGTATGACATCTATCATCAGCAGATCACCGAGGGGAACCTGATTCCCAATCTGCGCGATAATATTTCCGGCATCGGCCATATCCATATCGGCGACAACCCCGGACGTAAACAGCCCGGCACGGGTGAGATCAACTATCCCAATGTGTTCAAGGCCGTTGCGGAAACCGGGTACGACGGGTATCTGGCCGTGGAGTGCGGCTACACGGATGGTCCCGAAAACGCCATAAAAGACCTGTTGAAGTGCTTCGATGGGTGGGCATAATACGGTCGTCGCGCGAAATCAGGGACTGACCCCAGCGAACGTAGCGAGACGGGTCTGTCCTTGCATTCCTGTAAACAGGATATACACGTTCTATTTTCTAGTTGAACGGATTAGAAACATGTTTGTACTTATGGCAGTCTAACGGTCGTATTCCGAAGCAAGTCTATTTAACAACCCGGATTTTGGAGAAAAATCATGATAAGACATCCCGGAACATTGTCCCGCCGCTCGTTCATTGGTAGTGCCGCGGCATTCACCACGGCCGCCGTGCTGGCGCGCCAGGTTGACGTCATCGCTGACGAAAAGCCCAACTCGAATTTCGGCGGTGTGCAGATTGGGGTCATTACCTACAGTTACCGGTCATTGCCCTGCAGTGCCGAGGAGTTGCTCACGTACATTACGCAATGCGGCATCAGTTCCGTGGAGTTGATGGGAGACGCCGCTGAAGAATTCGCCAAAAGGCATACCCCCGAAACGGGGGTCGGTGGTCCCATGGACGGCTACGTGGCCTTGCGCAAACTGTATAATGACGTGGGTGTCAACATACACATTGTCAAATTCGGCGATATCGGCGAGGACAATGTGCCCGATGAGCGGAACGACTACTATTTTCAGGCGGCCAAAGCGCTTGGCGCGAAAGGCATAACCCGCGAACTTCCGGAAGATGTCGCTCTTGCGAAAAGACTCGGTCCCATGGCCGACAAGAACGAAATCGTAGTCGGCTTCCATAATCACACCCAAATTACGCCCACCACCTACGACGGCGACATCCTTTCTTATGGGAAGTGCCTGGGTATCAATCTTGATATCGGCCATTATGTGGCGGGAACCGGCGAGCCCGTAATCCCAATGATCGAGAAGCACCACGACCGCATTCTCAGCCTCCATTTGAAGGACAGGAAGAAGAAATCCCTCCTTTCCGGAGCGCCGAATATGCCCTTTGGCGAGGGCGATACCCAGGTTGCGGAAGTGCTTCAATTCATGAAGAAAAACAAGATGACCTTTCCCTGTGACATTGAATTGGAATACGACATTCCCGAAGGTTCCGACGCGGTCAAGGAAGTGACCCGGTGCGTGGGCTTCTGCAAAGCGGCGCTGGCGTAACCCTGCGCGACCGTGTTGCGCAACGAATAAACTTTTTCAGTTGCCTTGCCAGATGAAAAACTTTGTATGACTAAACGCGAATAAAAAGACAGAGCAAAAGAGGGACTGACTGCCAAATAGTCCGCGATTGTTGCGGGTAAACCGTTTGGCAGATACTGCTATTTCGTAGTCCCTGTTTTGCGAGAGCGGTGTAACCGAAGGGACATGCAATGAAAGCCACCTTTGAAATCGATGAGGCGCTCCTGGATAATGGCGCCGAGTTTGACAATGCTTTTTTCAGGCGTTTTAATCTGCGTCATGCACCGAAACCGCTTCAACTCAATGAGACGGTTTCGAAGAATTACAGTTTTCCCACATTGTATGGCGATGTAACCTGCGCGATCGCCATTTATTTGTGCCCCTATGAAAAGGCGGCCGCACTGATGCCGCATCCGATCATGAAACCGGTGAAAGTTACGCGCGGACGGGCTCCGGTGGTATTTTCCTGTTATGAGTACAAGCGCGTGCTGGGCGTCGCGCCTTACAATGAAATCGCGATGACCCTGCCGGTTATGGTAAATCCGAAGCTGAATGTGCCCATTCTGCCGCTCGTTACAAACCTGTTCCCTTGTTTCGGGTACTATGTTTTCTCCATGCCGGTGACCTCCCTGGAAAACCAGATTCGGGGCCTCAAACTATGGGGATTGCCGAAGGTGGTCCAGGAAATAGACATCGTTGAGGAAGGCGGCGATTGCGTTACGACGGCGCGGGAAGCCTCCGGCGAGCCCTATTTCGAACTGCGTGTGCCCATGGAAGGGACGCCGACCGACTTCGATGTTTCCTCGAACCTGTATTCGCGTTTGGGGGATAGCCTGCTCCAAAGCCGGACCTGTTTCCAGGGTCGATTTAATGTCACAAAATATATGGGACAGATGTTCAAGAGGAACGCGCCGTCTGACCGGCCTTATCTGAAATTGGGCGATACTCCTTCGGGACGTGTGTTAAAGGAACTGGAACTGGAAGAACATCCCTTTCAGTTCCGATTCGCCAAAAGCATATCCAGCTGTTTTGACCTGCCCAACCCGGAGTATAGATCGCCCATCAACTTCGCCTGATCAGGAGCGGAAAATTATGAAAAAGAATGGTCCGGAGGTGGTTGTCTTTGGCGTGGGACCCGTGGGGGCTACCGTGGGCGGATGGATTGCGGATAAATACGAAGACATCTGTTTCTTGGATCAGGGGGATATCGCAGCGGCCATGAAAACCCGGGGGCTTACCCTGTATGAAGGGGGACGCCGTAAAGAGACGGTACTGCATGTAGACATTAAAGTGATTGATGACCTTTCCGAACGGCCCAACGCGGATATCCTTATCCTTGCCGTGAAAAACTACAGCCTGGATGGGGTGGCCCATCTCATCAAAGACAAACTCGGTGATAGCCCCGTTATTGTTGCCTTGCAGAATGGCGTCGAAAACCAGGTGGTTCTTCCAAAATACTTCTCACGCATTGTCTATGGCGTCATCGGCTACAATACCTGGATGGATGAGCCGGGGCTGGTTGGTTACCAGAAGCGGGGCCCGGTTATTTTGGGCACGCCCGACAACGCGTTGCGGGACGAGGTGGCTTCCGTCGCCGCGCTGTTTAACCTGGGCGTGGAAACACCGGTAACCACACATCTGGCCGATGTGGCCCATTCAAAACTGATTATCAACCTGACGAATTCAGTTACCACCCTGGTCGGCCACGGGGTCAAGCCGATATCATCCTATGCCCTGCTGCAGCGCATCCTGTCCAACCTGTTGTTCGAGGGCGTGCGGATAGCCCGAGCTGCCGGGCTAAGGGAATGCAAAATTGGCGGCATGCCCTCCTGGCTGCTCCTGCGGGCCAGTGCCACCCTGCCCCAGGTGTTGACGCGGCCCCTGTTCAAAAAGAATCTTGCAAAAATGGTCATGAGCAGTATGGCCCAGGATGTGATACAACGGAAAAACTCCCAGTCCGAACTGGAATCCATCAACGGTTATTTTGTTGGACTCGCAGAAAAGGTCGGCGTCTATGCGCCCTACAACAAGGCCATCTACGAACTGTGCCGCCGCGAATTCGCCAAACCGGTTTTCCAGCCCCTGGATGTACTGCAGGTGTGGAAGGAAATCGAGCGATATCTCTGAGTCGGTTTTTTATAGGTGTGCAGTACGCTCGTACCATGGAAGCGCTCGTAGCGACTTCCCTCTTGCCGGAGGATCTGGTAAAGTGCCGCATAAAAAAGAAGACGATACTCTAGAGATAGGTATCATGTCCCCGGAATAGTCCCCCCAGAATAGGCCCAATCCAGAGAAGACAAGATCATCATTATTTGACAGTGAGATCGGGATAAGTACTTAATAACCTGGAAGCAAGGGGGGGCAGTACTTTTTACTGTGACAACGGAATGCTCTTGTGGTACAGATACTCGGGGTCCAGATCCAATCCGTTTTCCCACTCGACGGTATCAAATACGACACTGACCCTGTTGAACAATTCAGGCGAGACCAATGTCTGAAACCGGCCCACCTTCAGCAAGGGGGTAAGGTCGAAAACTCTCTTTTCTTCATTATCAAATTCAAGTATAAGCCGGTAATTCTCTGCGGTGGTAACCCGCTTCACGCCGGGATAAGTCCGGGCACCCTGCTTTATTGAAGTGGCGGAATACGACATGGCTCTTCTCCGTTTGCGGCAAGTTGCCAATCTGCCCTCAGTTCATCCAAATGTAATTCAGCCCAGGCTTGAACAAGACGCAGCTGGCGTCGTGGAAGTTCGCCTTGCATAACCTCTATAGAATCGATAGAGACCGTGGCCTTGTACTCGTTATAGTAAACATGAAAATGTGGTGGATTATGTTCCCCGGGAGCGTAATACATACGAATGATTATTCCATAGAACATAGAAATCGTTGGCATGTATACGGTCCTTTACTGCATTGAGGAGCATATATCCTCAGATGATTGGCACTATTATAACATATGATGTGACAAAGGGCGCATCCCAATCCGGGGACTGGGTCGCGCCCGTTATTCATATGGATGGCCCCGTTATAGTTCTTTGATGAACACGTTCTTGAACCACAACGTATTGCCGTGGTTTTGGAGTTCAATCTGGCCGGTGGGGTAGATCGGTTTGTCCCGTTCCCAATAGTTTTCCATGGTCACATTATCCACGACAAGTTCGCCGTTCAGGTGGACTGTAACCTTGTCGCCCACCATCTTGATGCGGAAGGAGTTCCATTCTTTGATGGGGTTGTCGGCGCATTTAATCGGTTTGCTGGGATTTTCTTTGTTGTTGTACAGACCGCCTGAGCCTTCCGGCCACTGGGCAGTGTCCCAGATCTGCACTTGGGGCGAGCCGCGCAGATAAATCCCGCTGTCGCCCTTTTCGAGAATCTTCCAGTCCACGAGCAGTTCGAAATCCCCGTAGTTGCGGTCCGTGCAAAGACTGTCGCCACCCCCGTCAAATACCAGAGCGCCGTCTTCAACCTTCCAATGCGCCCGCATCCGCTCATCGGCCTCGACCTGTTTCGCCGCCAATGCTTCAGGCGTCATTTCTGCACGTTTCTTCGGGTCCTCCACAAGACCCTTCCAGCCGCGTAGATCCAAGCCGTTAAACAGGGCCCGGAATCCGGCTGGAGGAACCGCTTCGCCCATCAATTCGGCAATTTTCGGTTCAACGGCGGCCGCCCACAACCCGTAGCTGTACGCGTTGGGATGGAGGGCGTCAGGCATGATTTCCTTCGTCAGCGTACCGTCTTCCGTCAAGAAGACCTTGCCGATGTCGAGATAGTGGATCATGTCGCCGTCGGCGATTTCGGCCGCGATGGCGCTGGCTTTCGCCAGTTTATCGCGCAACTCGCCGGGCTTCTCGTTGCGCGGGAAGATGGCCAGGAGCAGCACCTTCGTATCGGGCAGCTTTTCGCGGAGTTTCTTGACGATGGCAATGATGCCCGCGCCGATCTCTTCCGCCGTATTGTCCCCGGCATTATTGGTGCCGATCATGAGGGACACCACCTTCGGCGAGATGCCGTCTACTTCGCCGTTGTCAAGCCGCCACAGGACATGTTCCGTCCTGTCGCCGCCAAAACCCATGTTAACGGCGTTGCGGCGTCCATAGTATTTCTCAAACACCTCCTTACCGTCATTTTCCCAGCCGTGGTTGATCGAGTCGCCCAGAAGGATTAGATCTACGTTGCCCTCCTTCACCCGTTCGAGTATGCTCGCATGGCGATTCGCCCACCATTCTTCGCCCATCTTGTCGGCCGGTGTGACCGTTGATGCGGCGAATATCGGATTCGCCAGAAACATCACACACAGGAGTAAGACCAGTGCCTTCTTCAACCACCAATTCCGTTGCTGCATTATTACGTACCTTTCTTTGTTCGAGGGGTGATCCGTTTCGCGCCGAAACGGTTACTAGGATAACTGCCATGACGAGCGTAGAATCCGTGACATTTTACCTGCGTGAGAAGAGTATAGCAAAACATCGGCAGGCGGGTTAAGCAGAAAGTTTGGTATAGTACCCCTGCCAATTGATCCTCAAACAGCACCTGTGGCATCATTCACATCAGGTTTCTCCGGTTAGTGACCGATGTGCAGTACGACCGCGCGCAGACCATATACCGGGAGGGGGAAAGCGCTGTCGGGGATGTATAGTAGGCCGTGACGGAATCTATACGCTATCCAAACGTATAAGGAGCGTTTCCACAATGGACATTCCACGGATCTTCAACATTACCGAAAGTGCTCACCGCATCCATAACCCCTTCACACCCGAAAAGTTCGCCTCGCTCGGCGCGGCGCTGCGTCTGGAAACGGGGGCCCGAGTGCTTGACCTCGGCAGCGGTTCAGGCGAGATGCTGTGTACCTGGGCACGTGATTACGGAATCATCGGCACTGGCATCGACATGAGTCCGTTGTTCACGGAGCAAGCGAAACGCCGCGCTGAAGAACTCGGCGTGGCCGATCAGGTCAAGTTCATCCATGGTGATGCCGCGGGCTATGTTTCTGACGAGAAGGTCGACGTGGCGGCTTGTGTCGGCGCCACCTGGATCGGTGGGGGAGTCGCCGGCACTATCGAACTGCTGGCGCGGAGCCTGTGCACCGGGGGGATCATCCTCATCGGCGAGCCCTACTGGCGGCAGCTACCGCCGACGGAAGAGGTTGCGAAGGGGTGCCTTGTCGGCTCCATCGCCGACTATCTCCCGCTTCCAGAACTACTCGCGTTTTTCGGACACCTCGGCTATGACGTCGTTGAGATGGTTCTGGCGGATCAGGACGGCTGGGACAGATACGAGGCGGCCAAATGGCTCACCATGCGTCGATGGCTTGAAGCCAATCCCGAAGACGAACTGGCGAAAGAGATTCGAGCCCAACTGACCTCGGAACCTGAGCGCTATGTTAAGTACACGCGTGAATACCTGGGCTGGGGTGTTTTCGCGCTGATGAAGCGGTAATGCGTTGCTGCGTTGCTGCATACGGTGGATGGTCAATGGCTGTGCTGCGCAACATGAAATGAACCGTACAAAATTGAAGACATGCGTCTTCTCCACGGTCCTGACGCGCGCAGATAACAGCCCATAACTGCGCTGTTATATGCCGACTCCCATTTTGGGGTTCAGTGCCGAACAGAAATGCCTCTCGGGCCAAACTGTACCATTGCGCCGCCCCTCGCTCGTATTGCGGGCAGGAGCGTATCAAGACTAATATGGTCGCCGAGGTTTCGGCCATTCAGCACGACATTCATCTCCTCACACATCAGTGGTTCCACTTCATGCAACGCCCACTGTATCGCTTCCCAGATCAGGGGAATCGGGTTGCCGAATACTCCGCCTCCAATAAGGGTGAGTACGACGTTAGACCGTCTGAGGACGACTGCGGCGAGAAGCGTTCCCAGATACGCGGCACGCAACAAGTTAATGCAAATTTCACGATACTCCGTATCGTTTGATCTACTGTAGCCGCCGCCGGCAAAGGTCGAGGTGAATACCTGCCCAATGCGGCGCTCGCCCCGCACGGCGCCATCCCAGTTATACCCCAAAACGACAGGCACATCTTCGTGCATGCCAACGCGGATTTCCTCGAAACGACGCTCCAGGGCATTAATGAAGGCGAGTCGATCTGAAATGCCTGAGGAGGTGAGATACCCGTTACGGACCTCCGCGACGCCCGGTGAACAGACGGCTTCGAGCAGGTTGATTTGCCGCTCGTTATTCGTCTGGACGAAACGTTCTCCGTCTTTGCCTGGCGCGGCGTAATGCCGCAACAATGTGCCCGGAAACGCGGAAATAGAAGCCCGTGGACCTTGTGTCGGATCGTTGAAGTAGTTCGCGACAGAGGTGATGTAAGGCCCGGGGGATTCCAGGCAGTTGAACTGCGACGCGACCTGAAAAAGGGTTTCTGGACCTGCGGTGGCTTGGAGGCTGCCGATATCCGTGGCGGGCGATACGCCATCGAGAATGAAGAGACGCACGCGACCGCCGGTGACTTTTTCCCGAACCGCTATCGCACGCCGCTGCAAATCGCTGATGGAGACGGCCTCGAAACGGCCAACAGAGAAACGCGTCTCCCCTGTGCGCAAGATTCCGGTTTCATCCCGGTCGAAATGAAACGAGTCTTCGGGCTGTGCCTGGAGTTCAGCCTCAATCCGCGCCACCTGCCGACGATCTCCTGTCCTTGCTGATTTTTCAACGGCGGTGATGTGATCCGAAAGCGCGTTTAGAAACTTCCCTTCGCAACCGGGTTCCTCAGCATGCTCGAGTAACAAGTCGATCATGAAAGCCCCCTTGGTTTTACCCCTTTCGTGTGCCAGGATCGGATGAAACGCTCCTGATCGCCTTCGAAGGGATAGTGGTTTTTGGGCAGGCCGGCACGCAGCGCAAGAACCTTGTCAATCGCCTCTTGCGCCGTACAGCCTTGTTGAATCAAGTGGCAGGCGACAACCGTTCCGGTCCGCCCGTGGCCGCCCCAACAATGCAAGTAGGTAGGAATTTCTTCTCGCAGCCCCCTTTCGATTAGTTCCAGAATTTCTTGGAGTGCCGCAGGCAGCGGAGCGCGGGCGTCCGGGATGGGCAGGTTCAAGCATTCGACGCGGACCTCTCTATCAAAGGCCAATTCGTGTAAACGTTCCAGGTAAGGCTCGAAAGGAAGCCCGCCGTAGCTTCGCTCATTTGCTTCCATCAGATTTACAACGCGCCGGATGCCACACGCTATCAGACCACACAGTTTTACATCACGCGTTGCAGGGTCCAGATCACCGGGGTAACATCCGGCGCACAAAAGCCCGTCGTGAACCCAGAAACTCTGGGGAAAAGGAGAACTCGCCATAATCGTACTCACTCTTGGGATGATTTGCCGACAATGTATGCTCTTGGATATCTTGAAATGGTTCGAAACGGTTCCTCCCGGTTGCAGGTTTCAACGGTCTCATAATATGAGCGTACAGCAGGGGTAGGGGGGCGGTGCAAGTCGCGTAAACTAAAACCGAGGCCAGAGGTATCGGGAAAAGACTGCCTCCCCGCGTCCGAAAGATTTACGAACTTTTTCGATCTGGCGTTCTGGATTGACCTTTCGAGACTGCATAAGGGCGAGTTTTTCGTATCGCCCATTGAACCCGCGGATAGCAAACCAACTACGATCCAAAACAAACCGAGCATCCCTGTTGTTAATCCTATGAAACAGGCGTTCATCCTCAAAAACCTTCTCGAAAATGATGCGTATGCCACTCAAACTGACTTGGCCAAGCATCTGGGCATGTCCAGAGCACGAGTCACCCAAACGGGCAACCTGCTGAAACTCGCACCGAAAATCCTTGATGCTTTTCTGAATCAGCCTGACAACCAAGTCCATCTCTTTTCCGAGCGACGCCTGCGCCCCATCACGCAAATCTTGTCTCAAAAGAAACAGACGGCTGCATTCAGGAAATTATTAGGTCGTCTTGGAACAAACGCTACGCCATTCAAAGCCAGGTCTAGTTTGACCGATGACCAGCGTCATAAGAGTCTCTACGATGGACTCCATCATATATCAAACTTTTGCTGCCCTCCCGGCAGAGTCGTTAGAACTCCCACAAATATTAGGTACTTCGTAAGGCAGAAATTTTTGTTGGCCGTGTTTTCCTTGATATGCTTCAAATTAAGACTTGCAAGGTGTTACGAAAAGTGGTATAGTAAATATTCGATACATTCACCTTTAATGAAGGATAACGAATATGAATGTACCGCATTTGTCTAGGCGCGGGATTGAAGCGGGAACCCGTGAGCGCCTCGAAATTTTACATAGGGCCCTCACAGGACCGTTTGTAGTAGCGGAAGCCAGTCGAGTCTGGTCTTTGGACTTGGTTCGAACTCAGCGTCTCCTTGCGCACCTCGCCTCCAAGGGCTGGCTCGTTCGTATCAAACGGGGTCTTTATGCCACGGTGCCACTCGGGGCGGCTGAGCCTGCCGACTGGCGTGAGGACACTTGGGCCGTTGCCGTTTGCAGCTTCACACCCTGCTATATTGCTGGTTGGAGCGCCTGCGAACATTGGGGGCTGACCGAGCAGATTTTCCGCGACATCGCGATTGTGACGGCCCAGGCCGTCAGAAAAAGTCCGGTCATTATCCAGGATACGGCCTTTCATCTGAAGCACCGTTCCGAAGATAGGCTGTTCGGTACGAGGATTGTGTGGCGCGACCGCATTCAGGTGTCGATTTCTGACCCTTCGAGGACCATCGTGGATATTCTCGATGAACCACGTCTTGGTGCGGGCATCCGCCACGTCGCCGATGTCCTTGAAACCTATTTTGCGGGAGAACACCGTAATGATCATCTGCTCCTGGATTATGTGGAGCGGAACGGCAACCGAACGGTTTACAAACGACTGGGGTACCTGATGGAGATCCTTGGCATAGAAATTCCGGATATTGTCGAGCGCTGTCGTTCTTCACTCAGTACCGGTCTCACGTTTCTCGACCCGACCGTCCGCCGGGCTGGGCGCATCTCGAAACGCTGGAATCTCAGAGTAAACGTATCGCTCCAAGTAGGCGGAGAACCCACATGATCAACCGATTTGATCTTGATGAACGCGTCCGGGAATGGTCGCTTCGCGATGATATTGTGGAGAAGGACTACGTCCTTGGATGGCTTCTTTGGGGCATTGGCACCGACGAAATTCTGGGAACCAAATGGGCGTTCAAAGGCGGTACCTGTCTGAAGAAATGCTATATCGAAACCTACAGGTTTTCCGAAGATCTGGATTTCACAATCCTTCCCGGCGGTCCCATCCGGCCTGCCGAACTTGGGCCAATCTTGCGGGCAGTCTTGGAACGGGTCACGGAAGCGTCGGGGCTTGTTTTCAGCGGAAGGGAGCCGCTTCTCAAGGGGCACAGTTCGGGCTTATACACGGAAGGCCGCGTTTACTATCAAGGTCCCCGTGGAGCTGCGAAGGTCGCCAGCGTGAAGTTGGATCTCAGCGCTTCGGAGAAAGTGGTTCGACCGACGGTTCAACGCCGCATACACCATTCCTACCCGGACAATCTACCGGAACCTGCAACCGTCCGCTGCTACTGCTTCGAAGAGTTGTTCGCGGAAAAGATACGAGCCATGGGTGAGCGCGGGCGCCCCAGAGATCTCTACGACATCATTAACCTTTTTCGAAACACAGAACTTGAGGCGGACGCCACGGTAATCAGGACAATCTTAGCGGAGAAGTGCCGGGCCAAGGGCATTCCCGTTCCCACATTGGATTCGGTCAGGATAGAGGCCAACTGGGAGGCTCTTGAATCGGAATGGTCGAACATGTTGGCCCACCAGTTGCCCGTACTGCCCCCGCTTGAGGCTTTCTGGAATGAGATTGTAGACCTCTTTGCCTGGCTGGAGAAAGGTATCAAGGCGTCTGCGCTTCCGCGCGTCCCCTTTGGCTCCGGCGAAATAGCGCCGGTTCACACAAGCATTGCCGTTCCGATGCAGGTATGGCATACGCCCGTTCCTCTGGAAACTATCCGTTTTGCCGCTTCGAATCATCTGTGTGTGAAGTTGGGATACGACGGCACACAGCGGATCATTGAACCGTATTCCCTGCGCCAGACACGGGAAGGCCACTTGGTGCTTCACTCGATTCGCGTGGACAACCGCGAGCATCATTCCTACCGTGTCGACCGCATTCAGAGCGTGCAGGCCACGACACAGTCCTTCAAACCGGCTTATCTGGTGGAATTCTCGGACGTTGGTGTAATTCGTGCGCAGGAAACGCACCGTTCGGCAGAGCAACAACACAGACGTTCATCCTCATCTGGTCGCACAGGCGAAACCGTCTACGTGATTGAATGTCCCGATTGTCACAAGCAATTCCAGCGCAAGAGTCAGGATACGAAACTGAATCCGCATAAGTCGCCAACTGGTTTTCCCTGTTCCGGGCTCTTCGGAATGCTTGTGGATACTCAATATAAGTAAATTGCCTCGATAGTCGTTTGACACGGCCTCAAACATATCCGGTTCAAATGGCTCTAAAGCAACAGATCAATCCTTCCTTCGGATGATAAGGCATGGGTAGTCCGACTTCTTCTTTGTTCTACGCAGATAGCTGCCACAGGGAGCCAGAAGTTCCGTGGGCGTCCTTGAGCCTCATAGCAAAAGGTGAAACTCGAAGCAATTCAGTCGTGCCGAGGAATCTACGCAAGTGGTCCAATGTCTCAAAACAGATGGTGGCATAATATCGTGTCCGACTCTACCAACGAAAATGACGTCACGCCAGCGTGGACCACACCTAGTCGCTGATGCGGCACCGATACGATGCAGAGTAGAACTTCGGGTACAAGAACGTTCTTTTGGCCACTGTGGCCAAGAGCAAAACAGGCAGAGATGCCAAAGGAGAAACTGTTCATGCGTAAAATAAGAGAAGTGCTTCAACTGAAGTGGGAAGATGGCTTGAGTAACCTGGCAATTGGCAAGAAATACGGGATCGGATCCACGACGGTTGGAAAATACGTGGCCCGTGCCAGCCAAGTGGGCTTGTCGTGGCCGTTGCCAGACAAGTTTGACAATGGCGCGTTGGACGAGATATTGTTCCCAGCGCGCTCATGCGAGTTCGGACGCCCTCTGCCGGACTGGGAAGAGGTATACTGCAGAGTGACTTGTGAAGGGGTAACCCTTCAGTCTTTGTGGGCGGAATACAGAAAGGCGCACCCTCAAGACGGTTATGAGTACACACAGTTCTGTAATCTCTTTAAGTCGTGGAGAAACGATCATGAACTGCCGGATGTACTGCCCGGCAAATGGCAGATCAGTAATGTCCCTGCCCAAGACATTCCCATTCTTGAGAAATGGCGCCGGTCAAACGACAGAACGAAATGGGCCCAAGCAGTTCTAGTACTTGAGTCTTCTCGAGGCGCTTGTATTGCGAGACTGTGTGAGAAGGTTGAGAAATCGCCGAGTCTGGCAAATAAATGGCTCAAGACGTATCAGCGCGAGGGTATTGATGGGCTCATGCATCGAGTTACGAAACGATTGTCCGCAGAGAAACAGATGGAAATGAGTATTAGACGTGACCGGATCGTTGAGTTGTTGCATGAATCTCCACGAATTCATGGGATCAATAGGGCTTCTTGGAGCTTGGGAACTCTAGCGCGTGCGTATGAAGCTGCGCATGCTGAATCAATTGGCATCAGCACTATCTCTGACTATGTAAGGTCTGAAGGCTACTCATTCAAGAAGGCTCGACGGGTGCTCACAAGCCCTGATCCACAATATCGGGAGAAACTTAAGGAGATCACAAGCATCTTGTCAACTCTTGGTACGAACGAAAAGTTCTTCTCTGTTGATGAGTTTGGTCCCTTCACGGTAAGAATGTGTGGGGGAAAAGCTTTGACCGCGAAGGGAGACACGAGAGTCATTCCTCAGCATCAGAAAGGTAAGGGGAGGTTGATTATCACAGCAGCGCTCGAATTGTCAACCAACCAGATTACTCATTTCTACTCGACCAAGAAGAACACTGACGAGATGATCCGACTGCTTGAGATCCTTCTAAAACAATACTCGAAAGAGAATCGCATTTACCTTTCTTGGGACGCTGCGTCATGGCACGTATCAGGTAGACTTAAGCAGAAAGTTGCGGAGATTAATAACGAAGAATATCGGACATCGTACAAGACGCCCTTCGTCATGCTGGCGCCCCTGCCGGCATCGGCGCAGTTCCTGAATGTGATTGAGTCGGTCTTCAGCGGCATGGCTAGAGCCATTCTGCACAACAGCGATTACCAGTCCGTAGAGGAGTGCAAGTCCACCATAGACAAGTACTTTGAGGAAAGGAACCGTGCATTTCGCGAGAACCCAAAACGAGCGGGAAACAAGATATGGGGCAAGGAACCGGTGACTGCCCAGTTTGCTTCTACCAACAACTGCAAAGACCGAAATTGGCGATAAGAAAGATCGCCGCCAATGGCTACGACCCCCAGACGTTCAAGCCCACTATAGGCGATCGGAAAAATCGTACAGTTTGATTGCTCGCGACGTCCATATGAGCAGAGAAAGAAAGAGATGTAGCCCACAGTTGTCTGTAAAGAACAATGCGAGAGCTTCACGTGGAGCGAGTTCTCGCATTGGAATTACTGCTGGCTCCCCAGAAGGAACCCTCTTCATAAACACTCTCGCCCGGGAACGAACGTAAGCGACAAGATAGCAACAGGATAGCGAATAGCGCCGGCGGCTTGGTTGCGGATGTCATCTTGTTTCCTATGTCTTGTCTTCATACTTTGGCTCGCCCAATGTCGTAAGTTGTGTCGCGAGATTGTCGTAAGTTATGTCGCAAACATTAATGCCTTTTGACAGCCGGCAGATTTAAATATCATGCACTATTGTGAGTTTTTTAGGATCACCAAGGTGTCATCAAGCCCGTGTCGGATGATATCGATCCGGTCTGATGTCTTGAGCAAAGGCTCAACTTGAACAGCACTTAGATTGAAGGGGAAAAGCCTTGGACTGTCCATGGTGTCCCTCAACGGTGCAGAACCATTGGGTTGGGCATGCAGACTTGTTTCAATAAGCCAGACCGCGATGGCTGTATCTTTTACAGGCATATCAACGCCGGAGGCGTAAACACCGCTTGAGTCCGTCTCTTTGAGAACGCGCCAATCAACAAAAGAACGAAGTACATATCTTGTACGTCGTGAAACGGTTTCACGCTCACCGTATTGTTCTCGTAGCCGCCTCTGGACGTGATTTGCAGACGCTGTACCTTGTAAAGCAAGCAGCCGGCCGACCTGGGTGGCTACGCTGGCCCAGAAGGGGTACATGGCCATCATCATGCCCCAATGAATAGCGAGGTGCTTATTCTTGGGACAATATTTGATTAACTCCAATCCATTTTTTTGAAGCAGGGCAAGTTCTTTCGGAGGTTTTGTCCACAGTTTCATAAGAATTGTTATTGTCTTATCCAATGAACCCCTTACATCGGTCCTGCCTGATCGAAATGATGATTTGAGGTCATTTTGAAGAATATGTTTTATCTCAGCACTGGAGTTCCCCGATACGGTAAGTGCGGCGACCTTCTCCAGCCAAGAAAGGCGTATGAGCCTATCAATGCCTATTTGAGAATACCGATCTCTCATTTTCGTTTTCTTTCTACTTTTACCAAGGGAACGATCAACTCCTCAACAGATAGCCCGCCATGACAGACAGTCTTCTCATCTTTTCGGATGAACGCCTGGCGTGGGGGCGCCATAAGTGGAAAGTAGTTCTCCGGCAGGCCGGTTATATCCCACTCCAAGGCAGCAGGAAAATGGGCTTTTACATTGCTTCTAAGTGTTGCATCCGGATAGATGCGGACACGTTCGCCCCGTACATCCGCTACGCACCCTTCTGATGGACGTCCACAACCCCGTGCTTCGATATTCCCATGATCAGAGGTTAAGTACACGAGAAAACCGTTATCACAGAGCGCTTCGAGCAGGTCTCCGAGAAAAGGCGCCATTGCCCATTGGCGGACTTGATTATGCATGCCTGCGGTTCCCATCTCCATACCGTGCATGATTCTGTCGACCTTGTCAACGACCATTCCTGCAACACGCACCTTGGGACGGGCGATATCGGCCAACAGGGTATCAGACATAGCATCCCCCAGCCCTTTTACATATACAACCTCACTGCTGCCCAATCCATTATCCGCCCAGAATTGTGTCCAGAGATCCGATTCCTTGTCGGTAGTCTGAATACTGTTTGGAAAGAATATAGGTGGTTTCCCAGAAAAAGCGGCTTGCCGCGAGACTGATGTGAGCGACGGCGCCCATGCAAATACAGCGGTTTCTCGAAAACGAAGTCCCGTTTGGCGGGACTGGAGTACGTCACGCACGATCAACCACTGATCCATTGCGAGACCGTCAATGACAACAAATGCAATTCTTGAACAGTCATTATCACACATCTCGCGGGCGAGAAATCTTGGCAGATGGTGCAACATAACAGGTGGAACGGGCGGCAAATTAATCAGCCCCGCATATCGTTTAGTGACCCAATCCGTAAAAGCGGTATCCACGAGAGATTTCAGGTCTCCCGTATCTTCTTGTGCCTTTTCGACAGATGACGGCTGTTGACATAGCAAATGAATCAATTCGGCCCATTTGCGCGCGAACTGCAGCCACTCCATATGTTTGGCGTCCGATGCTGGAACCGATTGCCGGATGGTTTCTAGTAGTTTGGGCAGGCGATTCTTAGCGTCTTGTTGCTGACTTTTTCCTCTAATACCAATCCCCATCCAAGTTTCTGAGAGCCCTTCATGAGTCGCTACTGCCACGGGTTGCAGCAGTCCTTCGACAAAGAGATTATCAACATAGACCCGGATATCATCATGATCAAAGGGCAAGTCCAAGGGGCCTTTAATGGTTAAACCGTACTGCTCAACGCCATCACGAGCAGTAAGTCCCGCATTTTCTTGCTTCTCCAAAAAAATGAGCCACCGTTCTTGAAGAAAGGCAAAGAATCGTTCTCTGTCCTTTACCAACTCATCGAGTGGCCAATCCTCAAAATAGCCACTCTGGAGAAGGAGTTGAATAAAACGGTCATCGAGATTCTTTGGCACACGTTCGCCACGGTAATGTCGGCGAAGCAACACACGGAGAAGGTCGGATGGCTGCTTGATAAGTTCGGGTGCGATCTCAAAGACATGCCGAAGGATGAACTCCTTGGTTGCATTGTCTCCCAGTTGTCCCGGGGCGTAGCGAAGTTGGGCATCGTAGAGCGTGTCGAGATGTCCCCGGTCAAGCGCGCTTACGACAGGGTAACTGAGATTCGGAAAAATATCGCCCAGATGGAACGCGAGTTTACGGCCCGCAACTACTAGATCATAAGGCAATGCTGCCAGATTGCCCGCATCGGTGCGTAATGCAACGACCAGTTCCGTTTGTTCTCCCCGATCCCAGCGTGAGCGAAATTTAGATTCGTAGCATAACGAAAAGCGATATGGTCATCAAATGGGATTAACTCAAAGCCTTTCTCCCGGATGCCTTCCAGAATCCCTTCTTCCAGCAACACACCATCGGGGTCTGCAACGATTGTAAGCCGTGCGACATGGGGGGTAAACTCATTCAGAATCTGGTCACGCCAACTACTCATGATGCCCACCTTCCACCCGAATCACAAGCAACGGCACCATTTCGGGATAGGCCTGGGCCTTACGTTCAATCTGTTCTGTCGCGGCGCGTTCTTCGGCAGCCAACAGATTCAGCCGGTAATCACGTACCTGCGGCAGGCCTATCCTCGCTATCATCCTGCGCCGTGCCTCAAAGGCATAGTCGGCCTTTTCCCGTTCACGTTCAATACTCGCCTGGTGTTGCTGCTGAAGTGCCTCATAAATGGAACGGCCATGTTCTTCGGCGGCTTTTTCAAGTCGAGTTATTATTTGCAAAGACGATTCAGAATCAAGCGTGGTGATGTGGTGGACATCATTTGAGAGGAGTTGGTCCCAAATGCGTCTGGCCGTAGGTATGTAAACAGCGTCATTGTCCGCCAGAAAGAGCGGCATAATGGATTGCCGATTATAATCCTGCGTGGCAAGGCCGATGCGCCAAAGCGACCAGTACCCTTCAACCCCTTCCGGAGCACCTGGTACGGTGACTACTGGAATAGGTTGCCCCGCAGTGAAGCGCGGAAGCCGCATGGCCAATCCCCGTACACGGGGCTCCTCCAAGGTAAGATGTCGTGCAGTGGGGAGTTCCTCGGCTTCCCTGCTGGTGAATACGATGGATTCATCAACATCGCCGTTGGGCCAGGCAAGCCGCCATGTACCGCCCTTTCTGGCAGCATCACCTCCGTGGGCCTTCAAATAGCTGACGGTCATACGTTCGACCCAGTGCGAGAGAGGATGGTTCAGCACACGCTGCGCTTCATCAGGGTCTAGGGTGACGGTTTCGCCAAGCACACGGACGGTCTCCCGCGCCTCCCGGGCCTGTTCGTGTAGCAGGGATACTACACTGTCTACAGAATCTTCTACCCTGTCCGGGTTCATAAGTGCTTCGACATACATCTCGTCAAACATCTTGCCGGCCTCGGCAGAATCAAGGACATCACCTGTTTTGTCTATACCGAATTCCTCAAAGATGACGGCGAGCTTCTGTTCCAATACTTCCCGCACGCGATGTTCAACCGATTCCTCAAAGACGAGGTTTACCGCACGAACGATGTGTACTTGTCCAATACGGTCCACGCGGCCAATACGTTGTTCGAGCCGCATGGGGTTCCAGGGAATATCATAGTTGATC